>OGZL01000628.1_pt1 | contig 27664 bp, 25 predicted proteins | sample 1576761 | NCBI WGS metagenome assembly OGZL01 (sample SAMEA3541595, study PRJEB24748) | human gut metagenome | biome: human gut; feature: human-associated habitat; material: faeces | place: China | collected 2012
GGTACGCACGGTGGTGTGAGAGGACGGCGGTTAGTCACCGCCTCCTACTCGATTGGATTTGTGACACGTTTTTTTGCACAGAAGGAACTAAGCGAATGAAAAGCCAGTTTCCAGACCAAGGAGAAAGCTGGAAGATGTGGTTCAGTGGAGAAGATAGACTGAGAAAGGGAGCCAAAGGAGATGGAAGAACAAAAGCAGGCAGAGCAGCAATGGAATAAAATCCGCCGGGAGCGAATAAACATTTTGAAAGAGGCTCCATCAGAGGAGAATCTGTGGCAGGCAGTCATGGCATTTCAGGATTATCCATTCAAAACAGTAACGGGGCTGCCGTTTCAATATACACTGAAAACAGGGAAAAACGGAGAATGGACAAAAGAGTTATGGATCGACCGCAGAGAAAAGAGCAAAAGTCTGTCGTGGAGCAGCGTGGTACTGGCATTTAAAAACAGCCGGAAAACAACAGAAATTGTGAAACGGCCGAAAGCACTTGGAGATATCCGTGGGATTTCCTATATTTATCCGATTTTGTGGCGACTGGGACTGATCAGGGTACCGGAGAAATTTGAAGAAAAGATGGCATGCGATGATGAAAAGAATGCAAAAGGGTAGATGAGGTTTCGGGCGGTCAGTCGAAAATGCTGTGATCGTCCTGAGAAGGATTCCTGTTTTCTAAAAACTGCCGGAGGCGCCGCTCTGATCTGGCACCGACCAGGATACAGCAGTAGAGAATCAAAATATACAGGAAAAGAATCAAAATGCCGATAGTGATAAGAGTCAGTTTCATGGTATCATTGTCCTTTCTGAAAGTATGGTAAGCTGCGTTCGACCTGAACGCAAAGAGCATATATATCGTGTCTGAAGAGAGCTTTTTCTCTCGAACCATGTTAGTATAAGTATATGGAGATGCCAGGGAAAATATGTATTTGGTTATGAGCAAGTAACAAAGCGGATTGCGAATATCCGCTTGACAGATATAAAAGGAAAAATGGAAGAGAGAAAAGAAATGGAGAGGAGGAAATGGAAAATTTGATTGAATTATTAAAGAAAATCATAACAAACGTCCTGACGGCACTTTATCAGCCGTTCTGGTTTGCAGTTATTCTGACTGTATTTCTGTTGTTTTTTTATCTTTATGCCTATAAGCCGATTGACACAGGAAAGGGCATCCGGGCAGCATTTCGGGCATGGTGGCAGGAATTTCGAACTTCGCTGTTTTTTCGAAAACTCTTTTTGCTGACGTTTTTTACAGTGATGATCCTGTTTCAGACACTGATCAACCGAAATATGTGGATCAATCCGCTGTCGGATATTATGGGAGGCTGGTGGATCTGGCACACGGCGGCAGACGGCACGGTCACACTGACGACGGAATGCTTTGAAAATATCGCACTGATGCTTCCGTTTACGGCACTGCTTTTGTGGACAGTGGCAGAAAAAATATTTTGCGGCAGAAAGATAACATTTGGGAGATGTGTATGGATATCAACGAAAACAGCCTTTCTGTTTTCACTGGCGATTGAGTTTTTGCAGCTGTTTCTAAGACTTGGAACATTTCAGCTGTCAGATCTGTTTTACAATACTCTGGGTGGTGCATTAGGTGGAATGATTTACTGGATCTGCTGGAAAATCCGGGGGAAAAAACAAAAAACAGGAAAATAAGAAAAATCAGAATAACAGATCAAATGGAATCCGGACAGAGCTTCGGATCCTTTTTCTTTACATAAAGATGTACAGATGAGCAAATCGGGAGGTTGAAATATTCAAACCTCCCGATCTACAACAAAATTTGAGAAATATAAAAATATGGATGACATTATTATATTACGCTTTTTTCGATTTGTAAAGAGCAAATATACCAAAACTTACAAAAAATATTGCGGAAACTGCAATTGGCCATGTGGAACGGGCACCGGTCTGCGGTGAAACCTGGCTTGTTCCAACGGTCGCACCCTTTTCACGGTAGATCAGAGCCATAACAGATGAACCAGCATGGAAATAAGCGGCTACCTGGTTATCACTGATCTTTTCTCCCTGAAGAACTTCCCAGCCATGCTCCGGACAATAGTAGAGGATATCCACCTGGATGTTGTCCGTCATATTATTTGCTACAAAAGTAACTCTGACCGGATCATCAGCTGTTGGTGTCACACTGTCAAAAGTAACATCCATGACCGGAGAAAGAAATTTGTACGTGCTCGGATCGATATTCTTTTTTAAAACATTGCTTTTGTCGTAAAGATCGATTGAATCTGGAAGATCATCTCCAAAAGCATCTTTTACAGTAGTACCTCGTCTTGCATTGTTCAGACGATTGATGATTCGTTGTAATTTTTCACTGTATTTGCTTAAATCTACAGCACTTAAAGTTACTTTGCCGCGGTCAGAAGATGCATTCGGCATATCAATCGAGCCGACAATGCTTCCAGCAGCGAAGACATTCAAAGATAAAGCAAGAACTGCGATGACAGCTGTGAATGCCTTTAAGAAAGTTTTTTTCATTTATCACGCCTCCATTTGAAATTTAATATACAATAAACGATTGCTTATCGCTTATTCTAACACGAATCGGCAGAAATCGCAAGTAAGAACCGTATTTTAACAGGCAAAACATATTTATCTGCTGATTCAAAAATTAAGAAAATTTTTATAATATCTTGTCAAGTACAGAATGATAGTATATAATGAAAAACGATTAAAGAAGACCGAGACGGAAGAAAAAGAAGATCAAGGGAGCGTGCGAGTATGAAAAACAGCAAAATACAGAAACTCAAAAAAAGGGGGAGTACACTTCTTCTTTTGGTTTTATTTATGTGCGTTTTAGCAACGGTAGTGGCTGTGGTTTTGGTGAGCAGCCCTGCGGTTGATGCACAGTATAAAACTGTAGGCTGCATGGTGATTGATAAGAAGAATGCAGTAATTGCGGCGATGGCGGCAGTGTTCTGCGGTATAGCAGGATTTGTGATCCGACATCATGCGGCAAGATGATGGAAACTGACTGTTGAAAAATAGTCAGTTTTTTGACGAACAGAGCAGAAATGAAACAGAACAGGAGATATTTAAAATATGAATTACATCAGTCAACAAGAACCAAATCAAATGTGGATCAAGAAAGTATTGATGCTGGTACTGGCAGACATATTGATCGTGTTGATTTCCTATTTTATGGCTCTGCTTTTGAGATTTGACTTTGTGTTTTCAAGTATACCAGAAGAATATCTGATGGGATATCTGTGGTCCATGCCATTTTGGATCATCAGCACGATCGTCATATTTTATATCTGCAGGCTATATCATAGTATATGGAGACTGGCAAGTGTAGCAGAGCTTCAGATGATCCTGATTGCATACAGCATACTGGCAGTGGTTTATTCACTGGGCATGCTGTTCATGCAGATGCATATGCCAAGATCCTACTATTTTATCGGATTTTTGTTAAACTTTCTGATGACAACCGGGCTGCGTTTTTCCTATCGTCTGATGCGGTTCTGGGTGAACAGCAGAAATACCAATGCAGATGCAGGCGGTGAAATGCATGCAAAAGACCATGTGATGGTCATCGGTGCCGGAGCAGCAGGTCAGGCACTGATCAAAGAAATCATCAATTCAAAAAAACTGAATACACAGGTAGTCTGCATTATCGATGACAACCCAACCAAGCATGGACGTGTTCTGGAGGGGATCACCATTGTCGGTGACCGCTATTCCATTCCAGAAATGGCAAAGAAATATAAAGTTGACCGCATTATTTATGCAATCCCGGAAGCAGCGGCAGATGACCGCAAGGCCATCTTAAATATCTGCAAGGATACTGGATGCCGTCTACAGACTGTACCGGGCGTTTACCAGCTGGTAAACGGCGAAGTCAGCGTCAGCAGACTTCGCAATGTCGAGATCACAGACCTGCTTGGACGTGCTCAGGTGCAGGTAAACATGGATGAAATCTATTCCTCTATTCAGGGAAAGACCTTGCTGGTGACAGGAGGCGGAGGCTCCATCGGAAGCGAGCTCTGCAGACAGATCGCAGCATCTCATCCAAAGAAACTGATCATCTTTGACATGTATGAGAACAATGCCTACGAAATCCAGCAGGAGCTTCGCAGAAAATACGGCGACAGCCTGGATCTGGAAGTTCTGATCGGATCGGTCCGCAATACGAACCGCGTTCGTTCCATCATGCAGAAATACAAACCGGATATCGTATTTCATGCGGCAGCACACAAACATGTGCCGCTGATGGAAGACAGTCCGAACGAAGCAATCAAAAATAATGTTATGGGTACATACAAGACAGCTGTGGCAGCATCCAGGGCAGGAGTTAAAAAATTTGTTCTGATTTCCACAGACAAAGCCGTCAATCCGACCAACATCATGGGAGCTTCCAAACGCCTCTGTGAGATGGTCGTGCAGATGATGAACCGCCAGTGCAAAGACACCGACTTCGTGGCAGTCCGCTTCGGGAACGTGCTTGGCAGCAACGGAAGCGTGATCCCGCTCTTTAAGAAACAGATCGCAGAGGGCGGCCCGGTGACCGTCACCGATAAAAATATCATCCGCTACTTCATGACAATCCCGGAAGCCGTGTCACTGGTCCTTCAGGCAGCACATTATGCAAAAGGCGGCGAGATCTTCATTCTGGACATGGGCGAACCGGTCCGGATCGATGAGATGGCAAGAAACCTGATCCGCCTGTCCGGATTCACACCGGATGTAGACATCAAAGTCGAGTACACCGGCCTGCGTCCGGGTGAGAAACTTTTCGAAGAGCTCCTGATGGCAGAAGAAGGCATGCAGGAGACACCAAACAAACTGATCCATATCGGCAAACCGATCGAGATGGATGACGTAGCATTTAAAAAGAAACTCAGACAGCTGGATGAAGCAGCATACCAGGAAACAGACCGAATGAGAAAACTTGTGGCAGAAGTCGTGCCGACGTATCATCCGGAAAATGGCGAACATGTAAAAGTAAAAGAGGCATAGAGATGAAGAAATTTGAAAAGAAAGTCTGGCTCAGTTCACCAACCATGCATGGACCAGAGATTGAGTACGTAAAAGAAGCATATGAGACAAACTGGATGTCCACAGTAGGTGCTAATATCAATGAAATTGAGCGGCTGGCATGCGAAAAAACAGGCTGTGCTTATGCCGTAGCACTTTCAGCGGGAACAGCAGCATTACATATGGCAGTAAAACTTGCCGGAGTAAAGCCGGGAGACAGGGTATTCTGTTCGGATATGACCTTTGATGCAACGGTCAATCCGGTTGTATATGAAGGCGGTGTTCCAATTTTTATTGACACAGAGTACGATACCTGGAATATGGATCCGGTGGCACTGGAAAAAGCATTTGAAATGTATCCGGAAGTAAAAGTCGTAGTGACAGCACATCTTTACGGAACACCTGGAAAAGTCGATGAAATCAGAGATATCTGCAAAAAGCATGGAGCTGTTATTGTGGAAGATGCAGCAGAATCATTAGGTGCAACTTACAAAGGAGTACAGACAGGTACGTTCGGAAACTACAATTGCATTTCTTTTAATGGAAACAAGATTATTACCGGATCAGCGGGAGGAATGCTTCTGACAGACGACAAAGATGCGGCAGAAAAAGTCCGCAAATGGTCAACACAGTCACGCGAAAATGCTCCGTGGTATCAGCATGAAGAGTTGGGATATAACTACCGCATGAGCAATGTGATCGCAGGAGTGGTACGTGGTCAGTTCCCTTATCTGGAAGAGCATATCGCACAGAAAAAAGCAATCTACGAACGCTACAAGGAAGGATTTAAAGATTTACCGGTTCAAATGAATCCATATGACAAAAAGAACAGTGAACCGAACTTCTGGCTGAGCTGTATGATCATTGAACCGAAAGCTATGTGCAAACAGGTAAGAGGAGAATGCGAAGCATTATATGTAAGCGAGCCTGGCAAGAGCTGTCCGACAGAAATCCTGGAAGCAATTGCAGCAATCAATGCAGAAGGACGTCCGATCTGGAAACCGATGCATATGCAGCCAATTTATCGCATGAATGCATTTGTTACCAGAGAAGGCAACGGAAGAGCAAAAACAAATGCATATATCAGCGGTGGCACACTTGGAAAAGACGGTCGGCCACTTGATGTCGGAATGGATATTTTCCACAGAGGTCTGTGCCTTCCAAGTGATAATAAAATGACACCAGAACAGCAGGACGTGATCATAGAGACAGTTAAAAATTGCTTTAAATAATAGCTTCTGTGATATATGGAGAAAAGAAAATGAAGAAGTTAAAGAAGATTACAGGCATTGCTGGAGCAGCATTGATTGCTATAACTGTTTTCTGTCTTAAAAACAAGAGAAAAGTAGCAAAAAAGTGTACAAAAAAAGAGCAGATGCAGCAAAAGGCAAACAAACAGGAACAGAAAAAGCAAGTTCAGAAGAAATGTATACCGGTACATAAACAGGGATTTTATGAAAGGTACATAAAAAGGCCACAGGATTTCTGCTGTGCGTTAGCGGCAATCATCGTTCTTTCGCCAGTGATGCTTGTAACGGCAGTTCTTGTACGGACAAAACTTGGCTCGCCGGTTATTTTCAAACAGGAGCGTCCGGGACTGAATGGTAAAATCTTTACATTATACAAGTTCCGAACCATGACAGATAAAAAAGATGCAACTGGCGAATTGTTGCCGGATGAAGAGCGACTTACAAAATTTGGAAAATTGCTCCGTTCTACCAGTCTGGATGAATTGCCGGAACTGATCAATATCTTAAAGGGCGATATGTCTGTAGTTGGTCCAAGACCGCTGCTTGTTCAATACCTTCCATTATATAACGAACATCAGGCGAGAAGGCACGAAGTAAGACCTGGATTTACTGGGTATGCTCAGGTACATGGTAGAAATGCAATTACCTGGGAAGATAAATTCGATAAAGATGTTTATTATGTGGATCATATCACATTCCTGGGAGACTGGAAAATCATTTTCCAGACGGTAAAAACGGTGTTGACAAAAGAAGGAATCAGCTCAGAAACAGCTGCGACAATGGAAACATTTCATGGAAGCCAGAATAAAGAGACAGAAGATATATAACAAGAGGCAAAAGTATGAATAAATCAGTAGTTATTGTTGGGGCGAGCGGTCACGGAAAGGTTGTGGCAGATATTATATTAAAAAATAAAGATAATATCGTAGGATTTCTGGATGATAATACCGAACTTGCAGAGAGCTTTGCAGGATTTCCAGTCCTTGGAACAACAGATCAGTATCAAAAATATTCAGATGCCTGTTTTGTGATAGCGATAGGGAATGCAGCAGTTCGAGAAAAACTGGTAAAGAAGCTGAAAAATGTTTCATGGTATACAGCAATCCATCCGACTGCAGTGATTTCAGAGCTTGGTGTAAATATAGGCGAAGGAACTGTAGTTATGGCAAATGCAGTAATTAATGCAGGAGCCAGAATCGGTAAGCAGTGTATTATCAATACAGGTGCAGTTGTAGAGCATGATAATCAAATTGCAGATTATGTACATATATCGGTAGGAGCGAAGCTTGCTGGGACAGTGACCGTTGGAAAATCCAGCTGGATCGGCATTGGAGCAAGTGTCAGCAACAACTTGAATATCTGCGGTGCATGCATGATAGGTGCGGGGGCAGTAGTAGTAAAAAATATAAAGGAACCAGGAACATATATAGGGGTACCGGCACATAAAAAGGAAGAAAAATGAAAATATTAATTATTTGTAATTATTCATCAGGGTTATATAAATTTCGAGGCATGCTGATCCAGGAATTGGTAAAGCAAGGTCATACGGTACGTGCTATCGTTCCAAAACTTGATGACAAGAACGAAATAAAAGAAGAAAATAATCTGAAAAGATTGCATTGCGGATTAAAAAGAATCCCAATGGAGCGTCGTGGAATGAACCCGGTTCATGATGCAAAATTAATGTTTGAGTATTATAAAACAGTGAAAAAAATGCAACCAGACCTGGTACTTACCTATACGATCAAGCCAAACATATATGGTGGATTTGTATGCAGGCTTCTGAAAGTCCCATATGCGGTGAATATCACTGGCCTTGGAACAGCATTTCAGGGAAATGGGCTGTTAAGACATCTGGTAACAGCAATGTATAAAGTGGCACTGAAAAAAGCTAAGGTGGTATTTTTTGAAAATGCAGAAAACAGAGATGTTATTCTAGAAGCAAGGATTATACCAAAAGAAAAAACTCACGTTTTAGCTGGAGCCGGGGTAGATCTTGAACATTTTAAATATGCACCGTATCCAAAAGACAGCGAGATAACAAGATTCTTGTTTATTGGACGTGTTATGCAGGAAAAAGGAATTGATGAATTGTTCCAGACAATGCAGCGTCTGAACAAAGAAGGATATAAATGTATGCTGGATGTAGTTGGGGGATTTGAAGAAAATTATTCTGAAAAAATTCATAAATATGAAAGAGAAGGTTGGCTGCACTACCTCGGCTATCAAGAAGATGTAAGGCCATTTATTGAAAAATGTCATTGCTTTGTACTTCCATCCTGGCATGAAGGAATGGCAAACACAAATCTGGAAGCAGCGGCAACCGGAAGACCGGTGATCACAAGCAATATTCATGGATGTCTGGAAGCAGTAGAAGATGGTGTGACCGGGTATCTGGCTGAAAAGAAGAATGCAAATGCTTTGTATCAGGTGATGAAAAAAATGTGTGAACTTTCAGCGAAAAAAAAAGAACGTATGGGAATGGTTGGAAGAAAACATATGGAAGATCAGTTTGACAAATGTGCAATTGTGGAGGAAACATTGAAATGGCTGATGTAAGAACAAATTTTAATGTGAAAGTATCCATTATTATGGGAATATACAATTGTGCTGCGACATTACCAGCAGCTGTTGAATCTATTTTAGAGCAGACATATGATAATTGGGAATTAATTATGTGTGATGATGGTTCAGACGATAATTCATATGAAGTTGCACAAAATATAGCAAAACGTTTTCCTGAAAAAATAATATTGTTAAAAAATGAATATAATATGCGGTTGGCAGCGACATTAAATCGTTGCCTGAAATATGCAAGAGGTGAATATGTTGCGAGAATGGATGCAGATGATATAAGTATGGCTGATAGGTTAGAAACACAAATCAAATTTTTGGAAAACAACCCAGAATATGCATGCGTTGGAAGCAATATGATAATATTTGATGAAAAAGGAGAACATGGTGAAAGAGTAATGCCGGAAAAGACAAAAAAGGCGACATTGCTTAAGACTACAATATTTGCGCATCCAACAATTATGATGAAACGTTCCGTATATCAAAAGCTTGGTGGATATACAGTTTCAAAGAGCACAATGCGTGCAGAAGATTTAGATTTATGGTTTCGCTTTGTGCATGCTGGTTACAAGGGGTATAATATACAAAGACCTTTATATAAATATAGAGAAAGTGAAAAAGATTTGAAAAAAAGATCATTACGAGTAGCATTTCAGACGAGCAAAGTATTTTTAAATGGATACAAATTATTGGGATTTTCCAAGATACAATATGTATATGCATTTAGACCAATAATTGTAGCATTGCTTCCTGATAGATTGATTTGCAAATACCATACTGGAACACAAGTAATACAGTAAGCAAGTAAAATGGTTGTTTGGCGAATGAAGACTATGGAGGAATAGATGGCAACATATTTAATTTGTACAGGTGTAATATTTATTTGTCTATTGATAGCTGAAAGAACAATGAAATATGAATATGTATCGGCTATAGGGAAAGGAAAATATTTACCGAGTAAATTTTGGACTTTTATTATATTTTGCATATTAGCGGGATTGTATATATTTCGCTGGTGTAATGGAACAGATTTTTTTAATTATTACATGGGCTTTTATAGTAGCGAGGATCAAAACCTTGATTATATAAAGATAAACAGAGATATTCTGTTTTCTCTCATTACATATATTACAAGAAATTTTATCTCTGATAATTTTTTGGTATATAATGCCATTTTAGCTGTTTGTACATATGCACCAGTTATTGTAATAATGAGAAAGTATTCAGTTGATTTTAAGATGACAATATTACTTTATATATTTTCAACAGCATATTTTCAACCATATAATACAGTTCGTCAGGCTATAGCAGTTGCAATTTTGTTCGGTGCATCTTCGTATCTGATAAGGCATCAAAATTTCAAGTTTTTAATATGTGCAGTGATAGCCTTTTTATTTCATCCCACGGCTGCAATAGTAGCAACTATTATGATATTTTGTAGAAGTGATTTCATGTCTGGAAAAGTAAAAATACTACTGTTCTTATTTGCCGGATCAGGGATTGCACTGAAATCAATTTGGAGTAGTGTTATAGACATGCTTGTAACGGTTGGTCAAACAAAAATGGCTGCAGATTATGCAGATGCATTGACAGAAAGTACCGGCATTAACGGTTTTCATGTATTAGTAATTGCAATTCCATTTATGATTGTTTTGATTTACAAAAATAATTTGTTACACAATGAAAATAGTAGCGAAAATGAATTGAATTCATTTTATATGAATTGTTTGCTGTTTTATTTCGGGTTTGTAGTGATTGGGATGTATAATCCAGTTTTTACAAGAATGGGTCAGTTTTTTGAATTGTTTTTATTAGTGTTATATCCTGAATTAATTAGAAAGGTTTTTGATGCACACAAGCATCTGATGGTATTTTTGGCAGTATTGGCATATTTTATATACTTTTTGGTTGTTCTACCTAGAGGAGGAAATTTTGTACCATATCAGTTTAATTATTATTCTTTAAAAGGTATTAGAATGTGGTTGTGAATATAGGAGAGAAAATTGAAAAAAATATTAGTTGTATCATTAGGAATGGAAATTGGCGGTGCAGAAAGAAGTTTACTTACGATGCTTTCTGAACTTGATTATTCTAAAGTCGAAGTGGATTTGTTTTTGGTGCATAAAAAAGGTGACTTGTTAAAATATATTCCTAAAGAGGTGAATGTACTAGAGGAGAATGAATGCTATTCGCAACTTGCGATACCGTTAATAGATGTAGTAAGAAATAAAAAATATGCTATTGTATATGGTCGTATCAAAGCAAAAATATTGGCGAAAATGCATGATATATTTCATCATCCTGAAAATGAATCCTATGTTGAATTAGAATATAGTCATAAATACACAAAAGAGTTTATGCCGTGGATATCAGATGAAAAGTATGATTTGGTTATTAGTTATCTTACCCCACATTACTTTGCGGCTGAAAAAACATGTGGAAGAAAGAAAATTGCATGGATTCATACAGATTATGCATATATTGATTGTGATGTGAATTCAGAAAAAAAGATGTGGGATCAATATGATAAAATTGTGGCAATATCGGTTGCTGTAAAAGAGTCATTTCTTAAAAAATTTCCTATGTTGGAAGATAAAATTATTATGATTGAAAATACAGTATCGAGAAAGTTTATTGAGTGTCAAGCAAATGAAATTGATGTTCTGAATCAGTTGGATCAGAAAAGTGTAAGACTATTGTCAATAGGACGTTTTTGCCATCCTAAGAATTTTGATAATATTCCAGAAATATGTAGTTTACTTATAAAACAAGGGCATAACGTAAAATGGTATATTATAGGTTTTGGGGAAGATGAAAATTTAATCAAGTCCAAGATTAAAGAATATGGAATGGAAAGGTCAGTGATTATTCTTGGAAAAAAGATAAATCCATATCCTTATATAAAAGCTTGCGACATCTATGTTCAACCTAGCAGATACGAAGGTAAGGCAATTACTGTACTGGAGGCACAGGCACTGAATAAACCAGTTATTATTACAAATTACGGAACTGCCAGTAGTCAATTAAGAGATGGAAGTAACGGAATTATCGTAAGTCTGGATACTCCAATATGTGCGAAGGAAATGGGAAAAGTTATTGATGATATGAAATTACAAAAAAATCTGATAGAAAACTGTAAACATACGAAGTTCCCTAATGATTTTAGTACATTGTATGATTTGTGTGAGGACAAAATATGAGTAGAAATGAAGTACCTAAAAAAATACATTATTGCTGGTTTGGGAGAAATCCTTTACCGAAATCTGCATTGAAATGTATTCAGAGTTGGAAGAAATATTTTCCAGACTATGAAATTATTCAATGGAATGAAGATAATTACGATGTAAATAAGATAAAATATACCAGAGAGGCATATCAGGCTAAAAAGTATGCTTTTGTCAGTGATTATGCTCGCTTTGACATCCTATATCATGAGGGGGGAGTTTACTTCGATACAGATGTGGAAGTAATCAAGTCGTTTGATGATATTTTAGCAAATGGAGCCTTTATGGGATGCGAAATAGATGGTTTGACTTCTGTGGAAGGTGCGAGGATTCACAGTTCCAGCAATGTTGATGGAACTGTGAATCCAGGGCTTGGCATAGCCGTAGCCCCAGAGCTTGGCATATATGAGGAAATTCTTAATTATTATGCGGACCAAAACTTTCTGAATGAAGATGGAACAATTAATCAAGAAACAGTAGTTACAAAAACAACTAAAATTTTGCGTGAACAAGGAATGAAAAATGTTAAGGAAATTCAGAAAATTGGTGGGATAACAATATATCCTAAAGAATATTTTAATCCGATGAATAACAATACCGGTGTTATAGATATTACGGAAAATACCCATTCTATTCACTGGTATTCTATGTCTTGGATTTCTCCAGGAATGAGAATGAAAAGTAGGATTACAAGGGTTTTTCACCGGCTTTTTGGAGAAAACTGTTTTGCAGCTATAAAAAAGAAGTAATGAGGGTTCAATATGAAAAAAGTATTATTTTTTTTGGAAAGCTTAAAAGGTGGTGGAGCAGAAAAAGTATTATTGGATATTGTAAAACATCTTCCTGTAGATGAATATCAAATAAAGGTAATGCTTGTGACAGACAATGGTGTATATGACGAGGAAATAAAAAATCATTGCGTGTACGAGTCTATATTACATACGGAACAGTATAAAAGCAATATTGTAAAACGGTTGTTTTATTCTCTGAAATACAGATGGATTTATAAATGTTCACCTAATTGGATATATAGAAAATATATTGGAAATGAGTGGGACATTGTTGTTGGATTTGTTGAAGGATTTGCAACGCGGATAATTGCATGTGCTGATTCAAATTATGTAAAAAAAGTAGCATGGGTGCACGTTGATCCGCTTGAGAGAGAATATGCAGATAGCTATTTTAAGTCTCTTGAGGAACAAAAAAGAGCATACGGTGGTTTTGATAAAATTGTATGTGTTTCAAATAGTGTTGCAGAATCATTTAAGAAAAAATGGGGGATTCAAGATAAAGTAGTAACTCAATATAATCCAATTGATAAAGCTAACATCATTAAAAAAGCATGTGAACCAATTGAAATAGAAAAAATGTGGCAGGTTCAATTCGTTGCTTCAGGACGGTTAACAGTGCAAAAAGGCTTTGATCGATTAATAAGAATTATGAAACGATTGAAGCAATATTGTCATGAGGATTTTGGCTTGATTATTCTGGGGCAAGGAGAGGAAAAAGAAACTCTTGAAATTCAGATTGAAAAAGAAGATTTGAAGGATTATGTAAAGCTGTTAGGTTTTAAGAATAATCCTTATCCATATGTAGCAATGTCTGATTTACTTGTTTGTTCTTCGCGTGCTGAAGGATATAGCTTAGTAATTGCGGAAGCTATGGTGTTGGGGGTAGGAATTATCAGTACTAATTGTAGTGGACCAAATGAATTATTAGACAACGGAAAGTACGGTTTATTGGTGAATAATGAAGAGGATGCGTTATATGATGCAATGTTGAGTGCACTTCAGAATCATGAGATGATAAATGAACTGCAGAAAAAGGCAAAAGAAAGAAGCGATTGGTTTGATGTGGAAACAATTTGTAGAGAAATAAAGGAACAGATACTGTAAGGTGAGAAAATGAGTGAAATTGTAACGGTAATAATTCCGTTATTTAATGGGCAACAAACGATTTTAAGATGCTTGGATAGTTTGAAATCACAGACCTATAAGAATATCGAAGTGATTATTGTTAATGATGGATCGACAGATTGTTCGGCTGAATTAGCAAAAAAATATATCCAAGATAATAAATTGAATGGATGGCAGTTACATACCATCCCAAATGGGGGAGTAGCAAAAGCAAGAAATTTTGGAATTGCTATGGCGACAGGCGAATATTTATGCTTTGTTGATGCTGATGATTATGTTGATGTTGAATATGTTGAAAAAATGTTATCTGCGTTACAAAACTCTCGAAGTGATTTTTGCATAAGTGGTTATAAAAGAGTAAGTTATCGAAATGGAAAAGAAGAAGGTAGGCAGGATTGTATGCTTTCAGATTGTGTGTATTCTTTGAATTCTTCAGAGAAAATTAATGAAGTGCTGTTCATCAATGGGTTTATGCATCCTTGTTGGGGAAAACTTTATAAAACAAAGCTGATAAAGGATAACCGGATAACATTTCCAGATCAATCATTGAGTGAAGACACTGTTTTTAATTTGAACTATTTACAATTTGTCCGCTCAATTAAAACAATAAATTATTTATCGTATTATTATATTGTTGATATTGATAGTGTTAGTCTCAGTAAATCATTTCCAGCGAATATTTTTGATATATACATAAAGATACACAAAGATTATATTACCTTTTTTCAGAAGTATAACTTAGACATAGAAGTGGTTGGGCGAATGATGTATGCACAGTATTATTCAGCAGTAAATAAGACTCTTTTCAACGCACAATTATCTTCTAAAGAAAAGAAAAAAATATTGGACAAGGCATTTGAAACAAAAGAAGTGCGAGAAGCTTTTCAGAGAAAACAGATGAACAAAACTGTAACAATTATTAATGCACTTATACTGGGGCGAGCTTACAAAACTGCCAAAATACTTTTGCAATTATCTATTTTGAAGGAGAAAATCAAGACATGAAACGAATAGCCGTAGTAACAAAGCAAATGATTATCGGTGGCATAGAGAATTCATTGATACATTTACTTGGCGAATTGCAGAAAGAGGATTGCGAAATATATATATTTCTTGAAAAAGAAGGAGGAGAATTCCGCAATTTAATTCCTAAAGGATGTGTTGTGGGATTAATTCCAGGAATAGATATGTCGGCTATAGCTCATGTAAATAAATTATTTATGACTGAAGGTATCGTTTCTGCACTGAGTGCAGGCTATAAAATATTAAAAAATCGCTTTGGTGTGTCTTACTATCAAGAATGCGAAAATGTATCGAAAATCTTACCTTTATGTAATGTGAAATTTGACATTGCAATTGCATATTCAACACCAATTTCTTTGGCAACATTATATGTGAAAAATAATATTTTTGCCAAGAAAAAGATTTTATTCATTCATAATGAGATTGATAAATTGGGAATTCCTGTTGAAGAGGCAGCGGAGTGCTTCAACACATATGATCAAATTTACTGTGTTTCATCGAAAGCAAGACAACTGTTAGTAGAAAAATTTCCGGACTTAGAAAATAAAAGTATTATATTTAACAATATCGTAAATAAACAAATTATTTGTTCACTGGCAGATATAGGAGATAAACTGAAAAGAAAAGGTAATGTTGTAAATATATTAACTGTTGGAAGGTTATCTGATGAAAAGGGACAGGATATAATTCCATATGTGGCGCGGTTGCTGATGAAAAATGGAATAAATTTTAAGTGGAGTATTGTTGGTTCGGGACCACTTGAAGGGTATATACTGGATGCTATAGAAAAGAATGATGTTAGCATGAATGTTGAATTGCTAGGGGCTTCAAAGAATCCGTATGGATTTTTTGAAAGTTGTGATATTTATGTGCAGACATCTAGGCAGGAAGGATATGGAATAACACTAACAGAAGCAAAATGTTTTGCAAAACCCATTATTACGACGAATTTTGCAGGGGCTTTTGATCAAATAGACAATGGAGTAAATGGATTGATAGTTGATTTTTCTGAAAAAGAAATTGCTGATGCAATTTGTATATTGATTCAAGAACCAGAGTTATGTAAACGTTTTCGTGATAGGTTAGTGGACTTTCAGCCGGATATTCAATATCAGAGAAAAATAATATTTGAAATGATGAGGGAATTATGAAAAAGATATTGATTATTACGAATAAGCTTGTTGTTGGTGGAATTGAAAAGGCACTATGGGAGATGCTACATGTGGCAGAAAGTGATGATATTTCAATAACGGTAGCTGTCATGAATAGTGGTGGGGAAATGTATCAAGATTTTTGCCAACATTATAAGGTTTCTCAACTTCCCCAAGTAAATGAACCTGTAAGACAATTGATAATTGAAAAAATAAAAAAAGGAAATTTTATAAAAGTTTTTTCCATTATTTCAAATGTAATTAAATGTAATTTGGTAGAAGATTATAATGCTAAATGCTATTATCGCAGTAAAATATATGATTCTCTTGCAGAAAAATATGATATTGCTATTTGCTATCACAAACCAACGGATTTGCCAGTGACATATACTCTTAATTGCGTGAATGCTACTGAAAAGTGGCTATGGTTACATTCGGAAGTAGAGAGTATTACTACTAAAGAACAAGTCTGGTACAGAAAAATTTATGATAGATTCGATAAAGTGATTTGTGCTTCATATACCATTCAAAAGCAATTTATTAAAAAGTTTCCTGAATATGAAAAGAAGACAGCTGTTTTTCGCAATATAGTAAACATAGAGAGTATCATAAGAAAGGCAGAGAGTGGTAAGGGGTTTGAAGAATTTTCGGGAACAAAAATTTTAACAGTTGCTAGATTGTCTAAAGAGAAAGGAATAGATTTAGCAATAAAAGCAGCAAGACTACTGAAAGAAAAGGAAAAGAAATTTGTTTGGTATATTGTTGGAGATGGAGATTATTTAGATACACTGAAAAATTTGACAAAGGATTTAGGAGTAGAGGATGTCGTAAAGTTTTTAGGCGTTCAAAAGAATCCTTATGGTTTTTTCAAAAGTTGTGATATATATGTCCAACCATCATATGAAGAAGGATATGGTATAACAATTGCAGAAGCAAAATTATTTCAGAAGACTATTATTTTAACACCATTTGGAAGTGCAGAAGAGCATATTACTTCAGACTATAATGGTATTATTGCAAAGGATTTTACAGGAGAAGCATTGTTTGACGAACTGTGGAATGTATTAGAAAATCCGAATGTAAGAAATAAGTTTCAGAAAAATTTAAAAAATGAAAAAGAAATGAAAAATGCTTCATTTAAAGAACTTGTGTATCAAAAATGTAAAATAGCAATAGTATCACAAATTCAGACAAATGGAGGGACAGAACATGCATTGATAGAGATGCTGAATATTTTGGCTAAAAAACAATATGATGTTACGTTGTTTTTATTGGAATGGAATGAATTTATTATTTCTATGATTTCTCCTAAAATAAAAGTGATAAAAGTTGAACAGATGAAGGATTCAGCTAAGGATATTTTGAAAAGTTCGAAGAGTATAAAAGATTATTTAATCAAGCTGTATCATCTGATAGCAAGCAGAAATAGTAATTTTTATAGTCAATATTACCATGTGACAAAATATATGAGCAGACGGAAAGAAAAATTTGATGTTGGTATTAGTTATTTTTCGCCTGCCTCTTTATCTGATTATTATAATATAAATTGTATTAGATCGAATAAAAAATATGCATGGATTCATGCGGATGTTCAATTATTCCCTGGAATAGAACAAGGAAAGACAAAATGGCTTTACAACTGCGAGGATAGAATTTTTTGTGTATCAAAAGATGCAAAAGCATCTTTTGATAAGTTGTTTGTGGAGTGTAATAATAAATCACTTGTTCAGTATAATGCTTTGCCGGTAGATAAAATTAAGGAAAAAGCTATGGAGACAAGTTTAGAAATAGACCAGATTCGAAGACATGCTAAAGAAAAAATATTTGTTACGGTTGGCAGAATAAGTGAAGAAAAAGGACAGATGGATGCAATTGATGCGGCAGTGAAATTAAAAGAACTTGGAGTTTCATTTGTATGGTATTTTATTGGAGATGGGGAATTACTGGAGTCATTTCGAGAAAAGATTAGACATGAGAATATGAGAGAGCAAATGATTGCAATTGGAGCAAGAACTAATCCATATCCGTTTATAAAAGCCTGTGATATTTATATTCAAACTTCGAGAAGAGAAGGTTTTTGTTTGGCCATTGCAGAAGCGGTAATCTTACATAAGCCAGTAGTATCTAATTGTTTTAATGCAGCAAAAGAACAGATTATTACTGGAGAAAATGGGTTTGTGGTAGATCTTAATACAGACGAATTTTGTAATGTGATACAGAAGTTAGTTTCTAATATAGATTTCTATAAGGAAATTTTGAAGAATGCAGAAACAATGAAAAGTGTGGCAGAAAATGAAATGGATGTGTTGACAAATAGTATATTGATTGACACAGGATATGAGGAATAAGAAATGAAGAAAATAAAAATGGTTGTTCATGGTGGTAGTAAAAATCATGGATGTGAAGCAATTATTCGTGGTACGTTGAATATTTTACAGCCAGAAGATGCAGTTGTGTATTCGTATCACAGAGATGATGATATCTTATATGAATTGGATAAGGTTGTTAAAATTGAAGATGATAATATTATGCCTGCTAAGTGGAGTGTTCGTTATTTATGGTATGTATTTAATTATAAATTACGTATGAGAAGCTCATTTCAGAAAGATGAATATTATCGAAAAACAGGAAGACAACATATTTTTCGTTCGGCAACAGAGAATGATATTATGCTATCTGTTGGAGGAGACAATTATAGTTACGAAAATGTTTCTTACCTGGCTGATTATAATTATGGCTTTCAAAAAAAAGGAGCAAAAACTGTACTGTGGGGATGTTCGGTAGAGCCAAAAGTAATTGATGAAAAGGCAAAGCGAGATTTACAAACATATTCATTAATTGTTGCGAGAGAATCGCTTTCTTATAATTATTTGCAGCAAATCAATCCTAATACAGTCTTGAAACCAGACCCGGCGTTTACATTGCGCACAGATAAATCAGAAATCCCACTGTTTTTACAGGAGCATAAATGTATTGGAATCAATATAAGTCCCATGATTTCATTTAATGAAAAAAAGAAAGGCATTGTTTTAAAAAATTATATTAATTTAGTAAAATATATTATAGAACATACAGATTATCATGTTGTACTGGTTCCTCATGTGGTGATTAATTGGAGTGATGATCGTATTTCTATTAAGGAATTGTGTGATGCAATTGAAAGAACCGATAGACTTCATATTTTAGATGATATGCCATGTGAAAAATTAAAAGGTTGCATTTCTCAGTGTGAGTTTTTTGTTGGTGCAAGAACTCATGCAACAATTGCGGCGTATTCTACCTGTGTTCCTACTTTAGTATTAGGTTATTCCATTAAATCACGTGGTATAGCGAAAGATATATTTGGAACAGAAAAGGATTATGTAATATCTGTAGATTCTTTGATAAATGAAGATGAACTTCTGCTGGCTTATCAAAAATTATTTGAAAAGAGAGAGGATATCAAAACGCATTTGAAAGCAATGATGCCACAATATATTCAATCTGCATATGATTTAAAACAAATACTAAATGTGATGTAAAAGAGGATTAGCGGAAAATGAGAGAAATAAAAATAGGAGTAATACTCTCCTATGTATCTATATTTATTAGCAATATAATATCTATTCTATATACTCCGGTCATGCTTCGGTTGTTGGGACAGAGTGAATATGGTTTGTATACATTGGCTACATCAGTCATAAGTTATCTTGGACTATTAAACTTTGGATTTGGAAGTGCATATATTCGTTTTTATTCCAAATTAAAAGTCAAGGAAGATGATAAAGGTATAGCTGAATTAAATGGTATGTTTATGGCTATATATTGTGTAATGGCAATAATAACAGTTGTTGCAGGTAGTGTATTGGTAGTAAATGCTTCAAAAATATTGGGTGAAAATCTTACAAATTATGAGATAAGAACAGCACAAAGATTAATGGCAATAATGGTTTTTAATATGGCATTATCATTACCAGCAAGTGTTTTTAGTTCTGTTATTACAGCAAATGAGAAATTTATATTTCAAAAATCGTTAGGAATTGTGCAAACGATTCTTAGTCCGATGTTAATGTTACCGCTTCTCTTGCTTGGGTTCCGCTCAACAGCACTGGTTTTAACGTCTACTATTTTGTCAATTCTGTCTTTGATGGTTAATATGATATATTGCATCAGAAAATTGAAAATGAAAATTTCTTTTAGAGGTATGAGTTTTGCAAAACTGAAGGCTATATCTACATTTTCAATTTTTATTTTCATTAATATGATTGTGGACCAAATAAATTGGAGTGTAGATAAAGTAATTCTGGGGCGTTTATCAGGTACAGTTATTGTTGCAATTTATGGAATTGGCTCTCAATTTAATTCATATTACATTACATTTTCATCTGCAATTTCTAATACCTTTATTCCTAGAGTCAACCAGATGGTTGAACGTGGTGAAAAAGAAGAATTGAATCAATTATTTTTAAAAATTGGTCGAATTCAGTATTGGGTATTATATATGATCTTACTTGGATTTGCATTTTTGGGAAAATATTTTATTCAAGTATGGGCGGGAGAAGAGTATACAGATGCATTCCCAATTGCATTAATTTTAATGATTCCTGTTACGATTCCTTTGTTTCAGAATATTGGTATTGAGATACAACGTGCAATGAATAAGCACCAATTCAGATCTATTGTTTATCTGTGTATTGTGATAATTAATGTATGTATTAGTATTCCTTTAGGTGCGCGTTTTGGAGGCATAGGATGTGCATTAGGAACAGCGTTTAGTTTAATTGTAGGTAATATCGTTGTTATGAATATTTATTATCACAAAAAAATTGGATTGAATATGTTGTTTTTTTGGAAACAAATGGCAAAGTGTTTGCCTGCTTCAGGTTTAGTTCTTGTATTTTGTATGATTTTTTTCCATTTTTGGAAAGTTAATTCATTGTTAAGGTTTGTGATAGGAGGAGTAATATACGTTACGGCATATATATTGATTGTATGGTATATGGGGTTAATAGAGTCAGAGAAAGTGTATGTTACACAGATTTTAGGACGATTTAAGTGGAGAAAGGTAAATGATAGAAATAGTAGAAAAAGCTAAATGCTGTGGCTGTGCAGCGTGTATGCAAATATGCTCTAAACATGCAATTAAAATGGAGAATGATAAAACAGGTTTTCGATATCCTGTTATTGATCAAAATAGATGTGTTGAATGCAAAAGATGTTTACATGTTTGTCCTTCATGTAATGCAAAAGAAAGAACAGATGATATTCAAAAATGCTATGCAGTTCAGAATAAAAATCGTAGAGAAATTATGGAGAGTTCTTCAGGAGGTGTATTTTCTAGATTAGCACATAGGACTCTTCAATTGGGCGGAGTAGTGATTGGTGCTGCGTTCAATGAAAAGTTTGAAGTAAAACACATCGTGGTCGAGAACGAAGAAGAAATGTATAAAATTCGAGGTTCTAAATACGTTCAAAGTAACACTGAAAATATTTATGAAATAGTAAGAATATACTTGGATAATAAGCAACGAGTACTATTTTCTGGTACACCGTGTCAGATAAACGGGTTGTATGGATACTTAGGAAAATCATCGGAGTTGTTACTTACAGTTGATTTTGTGTGTCATGGTGTTCCATCTCCGGCAGTTTGGGAAAAATACAAAGCTGAGCGATTCGAAGGCGAAAATATTGAGTTGGTTAATTTTAGAGAAAAATCAAATGGTTGGGTAGATTTTGCATTAAAGATGGATGGTGAGAAAACACACTATTATAAAAACTATATGCAAGACGAGTATATGTATGCGTTTATGCAAAATTGGGATTTAAGAAGGTCTTGTTATCAGTGTGAAGCAAAGGGCTTGAAAAGAAAAAGTGATATTACATTAGCGGATTATTGGGGGTATCAGGGTTCATGCTTTTCTTGTAAAGATTGGGGAGTATCTATGTTAATTCTTCATACTCCAAAAGCCATAATAGCATTCGAGGAGATTAAAACAGAATTGATTTATGAAGAAAAGAATCTGCTTGGTGCACTTTCAGGAAATATGGTATATTATGATTCGGTACCATTACCAAAAAAGAGAACACTTTTTTTTAAATATTTGTGTCACCATAGTGTTTCTGATACAGTACAAAAACTGGTAAATAGTAAGCAAATTGGGAGAAAAATCAAAATGGCAGTAGAATTATTTATAATGGAATGTTTTAAAGGTGCTGAATGATTAAAGGATGTTGTAGGACATAAAAACGTATTTTTAATTAGATTTATAGAACTGAAGGAGAAAAGAGATGGAAGAAAAGAAGCACCGAAATAATTTGATAGATATTGTAAAACTGCTTTGTGCTATTTTAGTTGTGGGAATACATACGAGGCCTTTTGACTCTCTGGACAGTTCAATTTTGATTGGGGCGATAGAAAACTTAAATAGTATTGCAGTTCCTATGTTTTTAGTGATTTCAGGTGCTTTTTTTTGGGAGAAGGTTGAGAAGAATGGAATTATATATGCAAAAAAATATCTTAGAAGAATAGTTGTAATGTATATATTTTGGTCTGCATTATATGCTGTATACACATACTGCGTATACTACGATTTTAATACATTAAGTTCATTTATGAAACTTCTTGTTTGTCAGTTAATGTATTATGGGACGTATCTGCACTTATGGTATTTTGTATGTGTGATTTATTGTGTGATATTATCAATTTTTGCCCTGCATTATTTTAAAATGAGCAGTGTTTGCAAGTATATATTTCCATTCTTTTTTTTATTGTATATAGTACTTTATTTTGTGCTGGGACAACAATTACCAATGGAAGCAAAAAGAATACTTTGCAATATGCCTTTTTTCTTTTTGGGAACATATATATCGTCCAAACAGAAGAAGGATTATACGGTAGTACTGGTATATGTTTCTTTAATCGGACTAATTTTAGAGTGGAGTTTTATACATATAGGTTATTATCCATTTTCTTTATTTGTATTTTTGCCTTGTTTGGTTCGATATATGAATTTGCATGAAAAAGCTGGATTACATTTGAGCTGGTTGGGGAACTATGCGAGAATTACATCTTCTATAATGTATTCTTCTCATTTCTTGATTATTTTATTTTTGGAGAATATTTTCGATTCTAATAGGGGGGATTTAAATTTTCTCATTACAATAGTAGTGGAACTAATACTGGGGTTATCGTTGAGTAAATGTAAGTGGAAAGGATTTAAATATATTATTTGAAGTTTAAGGAGTTGATTTATGGAAAAAAGAGAATATTGTGTAGGGATGGATTGTTTAAAGATAGTTTCCATGCTAATGATTGTTTGTTTACATATTTTGGGCATAGGGGGGGTGGATTCTACCAGTGAAGGAAATTCGATATCGTATACGGTGACATGGATAATGGAAATTATGTGTTTGTGTAGCGTTAATTGCTATGGATTAGTGACAGGATTTCTTTCCTATAACACAAAACCAGCAAAATTGAAAGTTCGTAAACTTATATATTTGTGGTTAGAGGTCTTTTTTTATGGGATACTGATGACTGTGATAAGTGGCTTGATTTCAGATAAGATCTCTATAACATATGTAGAGATACTTGAAGCTGCATTGCCGATTTGTTTTTCACAGTACTGGTATTTTACCGCATATGTAGGTGTGTATTTATTGTCTCCTTGGCTCAATAAGGTTTTGTGTCAGACAGAAGAAAAAGAAGATCATATTCTTATAGGAATATTATTTGTTCTGTTTTCGATATACGGAACGATAACAACATTTTGGGATAAAGATATTTTCTTTTTGAAGAGCGGGTATAGCCTTATATGGCTTACAATACTCTATTTGTTTGGTGCATATTTGAAAAAATATGCGGACAATTTAAAAAGAATAAAAAAGAGATATCTTGTTATTGGTTATGTAATAGTGAATATGTTGATGTTTATATGGAAGATGATGGAAAATATATCCGTTGTCAAGAAATTGGGAGCAAACATGTTTTTAATGTATACATCTCCTTTGATGTTGTGCTCTGCGATTTGTTTAGTGCTTTTATTCTATCGGATTAATATAGACTCAGAAAAAATTAAGAAAGCAATTATATGGTTGGCCTCTGGTTCATTTGCAGTATATTTGATTCATGTTCAACCTGTGTTTTTTAAATATGTATTTATGGGAAGTTTTTCCTGGATTGGAGAACAGAAATGGATATTTATTCCATGTATAGTTATTTTGTTTGGAATATGTATATATGTTGCAGGTGTAACTTTTGATAAGCTAAGACAATGGTTGCTCCGAATAATAAGAATATCGTATTAAGCTTTAGCATAGATAACTGATTAGATCATTGAATAAAAGATTAATAGGTATATGAAGGGATTTATAATTGATGTTTAGTGAAGCAGTATATGATAAGGAGAATAGTCGTTGTGCTAATTTTGAGGTATTACGGATTGTTCTAATGTTACTAATTGTTGTGGGACATATTATGATGTATTCAGAAAAGTTGGATAAAGTTGGAACTGTTGGTTATTATATTACTAATGCTGTTCGGAGTTTTACTATGGTAGCGGTGAACACGTTCACATTGATTACAGGATATTTTGGAACAAATCGGAAATGGAGAAAATTATTAGGACTGGATCTCAAAGTATGCTGTTACACTTGGCTTGGGGGGGGACTCTCAATTGCGTTTGGAATTCATAAGTTTAATTTAATAAAAGACATTCAGTTATTTTTTCCTGTAATTACAAAACAGTATTGGTATATAACAATTTATTTTGTACTTTGTATTTTAAGTCCTTATATAAATTCTTTTCTTAAAGTAGTATCCAGAGAGATGTTAAAAAATTTCATTTTGATTGGAGCTATAGTGTTTTATTTTATTGCGACAATTTGTTTTTTAATTAATGCAAATCAAATTGTAATGGACGCAGGATATGGAATTGTTAATTTCGTGTACTTATATTGTCTTGGATATTATATCAGAAATTATTATGAAGATACACATAATACAATATTATATGTAGGAATATATTTTTTTGCTTGTTTAGGTACATATACAGTAAATGTAATTATGAGTGAAGTTATGGGATTTTATTTTGATTCGATGATAAGTTACAATACGATTTTTACATTGGGTGGTGCTGTTGGTCTGTTTATGTGGTTTAAACAGTTACGATTTAAAGAAAATCGAGTAATTACATGGCTGGCGAAGCATAGTTTATCAGTATATTTAATACATATGTGTCCATTTGTAGGATCATTTGCTTTTACAGAAATAATGAAAGTTAATCAGCTTGAAGGGTATGCTTTGGGAAGAGCAATTATCATATTTCCATTGGTGATTTATTTAATGTGTTCAATAATTGATTCTGTAGTGGAACCTATTATTATAATACTTCAAAGAAATTGTATTAGAATTATCTTAAAGATTCGAAGTATAGTGGGGAACAGAAATTAAGAACAAAATACGGTTGCTCTTAACGTCGATAGAATATAATTTAATAGAGGTGTGGAATTTTGAAAAAAGAGCTTACGCATTCTGATACAAAAATGATACATGGCTTAGCGGTTATGTCCATGGTAACATTGCATTTGTTTGATAATTTAGAATATGGGGGAGCTTATAGTCCAATATTATATTTGTTTGGTAAACCCGTGATTTTTTATATTGCACAGTTATGTGATTTTTGTGTAATGGGGTTTGCTTTTTGCTCTGGTTATGCTTTGTATAAACAATTTCAAAAATCAGAAGTGAGGGCATATTATAAAAAACGCTTGAAAAGTTTATTAGTGTTAATAGTAAATTATTGGATGATTTTATTTATATTTACTACCATTAGTATTCTGATTGGAAATGGAGAAAATATGCCCGGATCAGCTGGAGAATTTATAGGAAATTTTCTTACTGTAAATACAACGTATAACGGAGCGTGGTGGTATTTGTTTATTTATGTTTTATTAGTACTTCTGTCACCAGGGATATTTACAATTTGCGATCGACTTCCGGTGGTAATTAGCAGCATAAGCTTGTTGGGAATATATTTTTCAGCCTATTATGTCCGATTCAAGATGGTGCCAAATAATTGGTGCTTGGTAAAATATGGCTTGTTTGGAATGACATTGGCTGAATTTTGCATTGGAGTATTTTTCTTAAAGGGAAATTGGCTAGAATTATTGAGCAGAATAATAAAAAGAATACCCTGTTGGGTGAGGAGTGTTGGAAGCTTTGTAATATGGTGCGGATTGCTTATTGGTCATACATTAATAGTTCCGAGTTTGTTTGTTGCACCAATCACAGGAATGATTATTATAGTGCTATTTATATTATGGGAAAAACCGAAATTAATCGAGTCATTTTTTTTATTGATGGGCAGACATTCTACCAATATATGGTTGATACATATGTTTTTTTACCTGTACCTGTTTAAAGGGTTAGTATATGTGGTTCGATATCCGTTGGCTATATTAGTGTTAATGCTAGTGATTTGTATAGGATGTTCATATGTAATTAATATGCTATTACAACCGGTAAATAAGAAAATAACAAATTGGATTAAATGAGAGCGAAAATTTTGGGATGATTTTAAGATGAAATTTTTGGAATATTTAGATACTATAAAGTAAATGCAAAATATTGCTACGTTACTCGTAAATTACGCTTGCATCAAAATGATAGATGCAAGCGTTTTACTTTATTTTAGTTTTGGCAGTTCGCTTTTGCAGTCTCGCTCCATGGGGCAAGCTGTTCCAGCTGTTCATCTGACATTTTATCATTTGGCCGTTGTGATAAGAGATATGTCAGATATTTATAGATATTCAGATAATTCGCTTTTGCCATCTCAAGCATTGTATACACAATAGCACTAGCGGTGGCTCCTTTCGGACTGGCACTGAACAGCCAGTTCTTCCGGCCAACCGTGAATGGTCTGATCGCATTTTCACTGAGATTATTTGAAAGACTGCAGTGTCCGTCTTCCAGGTAGGTCATCAGGGTGTCTTTCCGATTTTGGGCATAGTTCACCGCTTTCGCCAAACGGGTTCCTTTGTTTGGGTGCTGTTTATCCAGCCAATTCCAGAATGCATCCAGTATCGGCTTCTCCTTTTCAAGACGGAACTGTTTTCTCTGCCCCGCAGTATGTTTTTTGTTTTTGAGTATCTCTCACAATCAAACAGCTTGGAGCAGAACTGTACTCCCTGCACCGCCGGAAGGCTGTAATCATACTTTTTCCCTTTCGGTATGGCATCTGTGAAGTAACGTCTCACATGTGCCCAGCAAGAGCAGCGTTTGATATCCGGCAGATTATTATAACCCTGGTATCCATCCGTCTCCAGATATCCGCTGAAGCCCTGTAGGAAAGATGCTGCATGGAACTTTGCCCGTGTCTCTGTGTAATGGTAGAACAGGATCGGCGGAAGTCCATCTTCCCCACTGCGGAAGAGCCACATCCAGGAATCCGTTTCCGGATTACGCCCCGGCTCATTCAGTACCTGGACCCGGGTCTCATCTGCCATCAGATATTTACGCATCCGTAACTGACGGTGAAAATAATCATAAA
>OGZL01000639.1_pt1 | contig 27525 bp, 20 predicted proteins | sample 1576761 | NCBI WGS metagenome assembly OGZL01 (sample SAMEA3541595, study PRJEB24748) | human gut metagenome | biome: human gut; feature: human-associated habitat; material: faeces | place: China | collected 2012
CTACATTTTCCTCACCTTTCCACTCATTTCGGCTTGACTTTTAATAGTTAGTCTTTCAAACAAAATAGGCCACAGGGAATTACCCTGCGGCCCTCATGAATATAATATATATTTTATCTGATTGGAAAAACGGACAGTACAAGCTCTGCTGTTCAAGAGTAATATCTACAGTCAAAATTTGAATTTTGAATATAGATAAGTGACTTTTGTTTCTTATTATGATATGCTGTATCTGCATGGGATAGAGGATCAATCGGATATGCACATAGCTGTAATGGTCTAGGCGTTTTGATTTGAGATAGGTTGTATTGTGAATTGATTACGAGCGTTGGAAGTACGCTGTCACGCGGAAGTCTAAAACTACTATGGCGTTCGCAATCTCGAGCTCTTTTATAATATAAGGGGATTTAGTCATATGATTCATTTAATCGCAAGTGATATTGACGGGACGCTGCTGCAAGGCGGACAGACCCGATTAGACCCGGCGCTGTTTGACGTTATTGAACGGCTGGAACAGCACGGAATTCGTTTTGCGGCGGCGAGCGGCAGACAGTATACCAATCTGCGGCGGCTGTTTGCCCCTGTCGCGGACAAAATCGACTATATCTGCGAAAACGGCAGTCTGGTCATCAGCGACGGCAGTGTGCTGTATAAGCAGGTGATCGACCGGGCGCTCGGCACGAAGATTCTGCGCTGCATGCTGGAGATGGAGGGCTGCGAACCGCTGCTGAGCGGAGTCATGCAGTGCTATGTTCAGCCAAAGGACCCGGCTTACGCGGACCATATGCGATATTTTGTGGGGAATGATGTAGCGGTTGTAGAGGATCTGACAGCGGTGCCGGAGCCGTTTCTGAAAATTGCGGCGTATTTCCCGGACGGCGCCACCGAAGAATACCGTCTGCGTATCGCGCAGGCTGCGGGAGGGACGATGCGGCCTGTGGTTTCCGGTATGGCGTGGGTGGACCTGCTGCCGCAGGACTGCGATAAAGGCACAGCGCTTGCGGTTTTGCAGCGCCATCTTCATATAAATCGAGAAGAAACGATGGCTTTCGGGGATAACGAAAATGATGTGGAGCTGCTTCGGCAGGCGGGACTGTCCTATGCGATGAAAACAGGCAATCCGTGCGTTCTTCGACTGGCAGACCGTGCGGCGGATGATGTCATATCCGAACTGAATATGCTGCTGAGCGAATTGGAATAAGACGATTTTGATCAGAACAAAAAAACACCACCCTTGCGGGTGGTGTTTTTGAAGAAAAGGAGAATTAGGATTTTGTCGTGAGCTTAAACAGAACAGCGCCGTGCGTATCGATCGAGCATACAATGCCGGAGGAAACGACAGCATCGGGCTGGTCGCCCCAGAGGTCGTGAACCGTGTATTCACCGGACAGACCGAGCTTGTCCAGCGTGATCTCGCGCTTTGCCGGAAGATTGCCGAGATTGAATACGGCAAGGTAGGTGTTACCCTGCTCATCTTCAGCCTGCCATGCAATCGTGTCGCAGACATTCAGAATTTCGCGGGCGTTCCGGCTGTCCTTCAGCAGTGCCAGCACTTCCGGGTTGGTGATCAGGCCGAGCGTCCATTCATCCAGATCGGTCAGCTCGCAGCCAAGCATAAGCGGCGAACGGAAAATCGACCACAGCGTCAGCATGGTGCGCTGCTCAGGGCGGGTCAGAAGCGTGTTGCGCTCGAAAACGCCGTGCTCGCAGCCGCGAATGGAGATATGGCCGACCGGAAGCATATCGCAATCCGGGAAGCAGCCGTTCGATACGTAAGGACTCCAGTTGCGGCAGCGCATGAACATTTCAGTAATATCTTCCCAGCGGTCCCAGAAATCGTTGGTAATGCGCCACATATTGGCGTATTTGCGCAGGTGGTCCGCCTGTTCCACCATGGCCGGTCCGGGAGAAAGACTCAGCACAATATCGCGGCCGCAATGCTGAATTGCTGCGGCGATCATTTCGATTTCTTCTCTGCCGGAATAGTCGTAATCCTGATTGATACGGCGGTAAACCACGCAGATGTCATCTACCTTGACGAAATCGACGCCCCACGAAGCGTACAGCTCGAACAGAGAGTCGTAATAGGCCTGTGCGCCGACGGCAACGGGATTAAGACCGTACATATCCGAGTTCCAGGCGCAGATAGAAGCCGTGTGAGCAATATCACGCGCATGAACATCGGTACCCTTGATGGGTACGTTTTTTGCAACCGCCTGACGCGGAATGCCGCGCATGATGTGAATGCCGAATTTCAGTCCCTTGCTGTGAATGTAGTCAGCAATCGGTTTGAAGCCTTTTCCGTCTGCGGCGGAGGGAAAACGATTTGGGGAGGGCATCAGACGGCCGTATTCGTCCATGCAGAGCTCAGCAAAGGCGTGATAGGCGGTAGAATCTGCGGTCGGCTCCGACCACTGAATATCGCATACAACGTATTCCCAGCCATAGGGCTTCAGATGCTCTGCCATATAATCCGCGTTTCGGATGAGGTCCTCTTCCGTAACGGAGGCACCGTAGCAGTCCCAGCTGTTCCAGCCCATCGGCGGATTGACAGCAAACAAGTTCTTGTCCATAATTACCCTTCTTTCATAAATCATGTAAATCTGAAATTGTATGATCAAATCCGACTGGTTTGTCTTGACAAATTGGATTATAGCACTATTATAAAAAGTATCAAATGACTTAAAAAAGCAAAAAATATTTTTCTGCGATAAAATTTATAAAATTTTATTAGATATGTTTGATAAAGTCAGCTCGGAAGGGACGGACCGACATGGTAGTATATCTTTTTAATTTCAACACCTGCCAGGATCTAGCGCTGCTGGAAATCGGCGATCAGCAGTGTTCGCCGCTGTATGCCTTTGGCCCGAATATTCGTAATGAATACATTTTTCATTACGTTGTATCGGGAAAAGGTGTGGTTATGCTTCAGCCCTCCGGCGAAAAAGGACAGAATATTCTCTCCGAAACGATTGAAGTCAAGGCGGGAGAAGGTTTTCTGATAGAGCCGCATACCGCGCATATGTACCGTGCTGATGAGAACGACCCATGGCATTATATCTGGATCGTATTCACCGGCCTGAGCGTACCGTCGTATCTCCGTGCGTGCGGCCTGACGCGGAATAATCCGGTTTTTTACCCCCAAAGCTATGCGCATGCGGTATCTTCCCGCGTCCGGGAGCCGCTTCGTCAGATACTCGGCCACCCCGATGCCTCAAAAGCGTTCATTATCGGGCAACTGCATCTTTTCTTTGACGGACTGATGGAAAATACCGCGGTACAGTCAAAAAACGTTACGACGGATATCAATATCGCCAATGTCTACATTGCGGAGGCGATGCGCTATATCGAATCGCGCTATGCGGATATTCGCTCGCTGGATGAAATCGCCGGTTTCTGCAATGTCACCCGAAGCCATCTGGCAAGGCTGTTTCGCAGCACGCTGCACGTCACATTGCAGGAATATTTGATCAATTATCGAATGGATAAGGCCAAAGAGTTGCTGGTCAACACTAATCTGCCGATTTATCAGATTGCGCAGCAGGTTGGCTATGAAGGCGCGCTGCAATTCAATAAAGCGTTTAAGAACAGAATGCAGGTGCCGCCCAGAACGTGGCGGCTGCAGAACCGGCTCCGGCTGAGCGGCGACCCTGACAGAAAATAGATATGCAAAATTGTACGTACATTTTGTTTACAAAAATGAAAACATACGTTATAATAGGAGATGTAATAATGATAATGGCAAATCAAGGAGAATGAGATATGGCACAGCCCAAATATCAGCTGTTACAGCAATGGCTGAGGGACCAGATAAATAGCGGAGAATACACTGCGAATCAGCAGATTCCAACGGAACTGGAGCTTGCTGAGCAGTTTGGATACAGCCGGCAGACGATACGGCAGGCGATCAGCGGCCTGGAGCAGGAGGGGCTGCTGAAGCGGACGCCGGGGCGCGGCACGTTCGTATGTCAGCAGAATGCCGGCCGGGTGAACCGCAGCGAATCCCGCACCCGCAGAGTCGGTGTGCTGACCACGTATCTGGACGATTATATTTTTCCCGGCATCATCAACGGCATCGAGCGGGTGCTGAGCCGTCATGACTATCTGTTTACGCTGGGACTTACGCACAATAAAACGCTGAACGAGGCGACGGCGTTGCAGAAGCTGCTGGCGGCAGGTGTGGACGGACTGATCATCGAGGGCACCAAAACGGCTCTCCCTACGCCGAACGAAGGTATTCTGCAAAGTTTTCGCGATGCAGGCATCCCCATGGTGTTTATCAACGGCTGCTATGACGGCGCAAACGACAGCTACGTACTGATGGATGATGTACAGTCGGGCGAGCTGCTCACGCAGCATCTGATTGACCAGGGGCATACGCAGATCGGCGGGATTTTCAAATCCGATGATATTCAGGGCGTAAAACGCTACGAGGGCGTTGTAAAGGGAATGCAGAAGAATAACGGGCACATCAAGGATGACTGCATTCTGTGGTACACGACAGAGGATGTCCGCTATCTGTTCGAGGGCTCTATGGATGAAATGATCCTCAAGCGTCTGGCGGACAGCACAGCGGTGGTATGTTATAATGACGAAATCGCCGCAAAGCTGATCGATGTGCTGCGGCGCGCCGGAAAGCGCGTTCCGGACGATCTGTCGGTTGTCGGCTTCGATAATTCGCCGTTCGCCGGCTCGCTGCTGTACAATCTGACGACTGTGACCTATCCGGCAGCGGATATCGGAGAAACTGCCGCAAATGTATTGATGCGCTGTCTGGAAGATCCGGAGCATAGAGAACATATTAAAATCAAGCCTAATATTGTTGAACGCGGTTCTGTACGCTGCCTGAAATAATACCTTTTTGGATAATATGAATAAAAAAGACGGGAAAATTCAGTGCATTTTCCCGTCTTGCTTTTTGTACGTACAATTGCTACAATAAAAATACAAAAGATACTTACATATCGGTGAGTACAGCAAAAAGAAGGTGCGTACAAATGAGCATGACGGAACAATTCAATGTACAGCCTGCGCCGCAGCGCAAGGTGCTGGGCATTGAATTCGGTTCTACACGAATCAAGGCCGTCTTGACCGACGGACATGGTGCGGTCCTTGCAACAGGAAGTCATACATGGGAAAATCAGCTGGTCAACGGCATCTGGACCTATCCGCTGGAGCAGGTATGGAACGGCCTGCAGGCGTGCTACCGCGATATGGCGGACCGGTACCGGATGCGGTACGGCAGTTCGATCACCGTTCTGGATGCAATCGGCTTCAGCGGCATGATGCACGGCTATCTGGCATTTGACCGCGACGGCAATCAGTTGGTTCCATTCCGTACATGGAGAAACACCATTACCGACCGGGCGGCCGACCTGCTGACCAAACAGTTTTCGTTTAATATTCCGCAGCGCTGGAGCATCGCGCACCTGTATCAGGCGATTCTGAACGAGGAAGCGCATGTTTCCTCCATAGATTACCTGACAACGCTGGCAGGATACGTACATTGGCAGCTGACCGGAGAACGCGTTCTTGGCGTCGGCGAGGCGTCTGGCATGTTCCCGATCGACAGCGCCGCGATGACCTACGACGCCGATATGGCGGACCGCTTTGACCGGCTGGTTGCCGGGCATCATTTCAGATGGAAGCTGCTGGACATTCTTCCACAGGTCCTGCCCGCGGGCGTACAGGCCGGCCGGCTGACACCGGAGGGTGCACAGCTGCTGGATCCGACCGGCGAGCTGCAGCCCGGTACGCCGTTCTGTCCGCCGGAAGGCGACGCCGGAACCGGCATGGTCGCGACAAACTCGGTCGCCGAGCGCACCGGCAATGTATCGGCAGGCACCTCCATTTTCGCAATGGTCGTGCTGGAGCGCCCGCTCAGTCAGGTATATCCGGAGATCGACATGGTGACGACGCCGGATGGCAAGCCGGTTGCCATGGTGCACTGCAACAACTGCACCTCGGAGATCAACGCATGGGCAGGCATGCTTCAGGAGTTCGCACACTGCATCGGAAGCGATCTGAGTGATGACAGACTTTATTCGCTGCTATATTCCAAAGCGGCGGAGGGAGAAAAAGACGGCGGCGGCCTTCTGTGCTGCAACTATCTGTCGGGTGAGCCGGTCGTTGACATGGAGGAGGGACGGCCTCTTCTGGTACGCCGTCCGGAAAGCCGCCTGACGCTCGGAAACTTTATGCGCGCACAGTTGTATTCTGCTGTGGCAACCCTTAAAATAGGAATGGAGCTGCTGACCGAAGGAGAATCCGTCAAGCTGGATCGGCTGATGGGCCACGGCGGTTTGTTCAAGACACCGGAGGCGGGGCAGAAAATCATGGCTGCTGCGATAGGTGTTCCTGTATCGGTTATGGAAAACGCCGGCGAGGGAGGCGCGTGGGGTATCGCGCTGCTGGCGGAATATATGCTGAGCGGAGAGGGAATGACACTGGCGCAGTACATGGAACAGAACGTCTTTACGGATATGCCAATCATCGAAAAGGATCCGGCTCCCGCGGACATTGCCGGATTTACCGCTTATATGCACGCATATCAGGGACTTCTGGCTGTTGAGGAAACCGCAATACAGGCGGTATGAAAAACGCAGGGAAAAACAGAAAGGAAGATACCGCATGGCACTGAAGGATTATGAATTTTGGCTGATTGTAGGCTCTCAGCATTTATACGGTGAAGAAACGCTCCGTCAGGTAAAGGAACACGCGCAGATCATGACGGAGGGAATGAACCGGTCGGGCAGGCTTCCCTGCTCGCTGGTATTGAAGCCGGTAGCAAAGACTCCGGATGAAATCACGGAGGTAATGCGAGCGGCAAACGCCGACAGCCGCTGCGCGGGCGTGATCGTCTGGATGCACACGTTTTCGCCTTCTAAGATGTGGATCGGCGGACTGTCGGTGCTCCAGAAGCCGTACTGCCACTTCGCAACGCAGTTCAACCGCAACATTCCGAACGAAGGCATCGACATGGATTTCATGAACCTGAACCAGTCGGCGCACGGCGACCGCGAACACGGCTTCATCGCAGCGCGCATGCGTCTGCCGCGCAAGATCGTTGCAGGATACTGGGAAGATGCAGATGTACAGGAAAAAATCGGTGGCTGGATGCGTGCCGCAGTAGGCGCGGCCGTAAGCCGCGAGCTGAAGGTCATGCGCTTTGGCGATAATATGCGTCAGGTCGCGGTGACCGAAGGCGATAAGGTCGAAGTACAGATGAAGCTCGGCTGGCAGGTGAATACCTATGCAGTCGGCGATCTTGTTGAAGTGATGAATCAGGTAAGTGAGCAGGAAATCGACAGCCTGATGAAGGAATATCAGCAGAATTACGAGTTCGCGACCGATGACATGGAAACCGTCCGCTACCAGGCGCGCGAGGAGATCGCCATTCAGAAAATGCTGGATGAGCACGGCTGCGGCGCATATACCAATACCTTTGAGGATCTCTGGGGCATGGAACAGCTTCCCGGCATTGCTTCGCAGGACCTGATGGCAAAGGGTTACGGCTACGGCGGCGAGGGCGACTGGAAGGTATCCGCGCTGACGCACATCATGAAGCAGATGAGCGAGGGCGTCCCGGGCGGAACGGCCTTCATGGAGGATTATACCTACGACCTCGAACCGGGCAAGGAGCTTTCGCTCGGTGCGCATATGCTGGAGGTCTGCCCGTCTGTTGCGGCGGAAAAGCCGCGCATCGAGGTGCATCCGCTGGGTATCGGCGGCAAGGCCGCACCGGCACGTCTGGTCTTTGAGGGACATCCGGGCAACGCCATTGTCGTTTCGCTGATCGATATGGGCGGCCGTCTCCGCATGATTGTACAGGATATTGAATGCATCAAGCCGATTTACGAAATGCCCAATCTGCCGGTAGCCCGCGTTATGTGGAAGGGTATGCCGGATCTGAAAACCGGTATCCACGCATGGATCATGGCAGGCGGTGCGCATCATACGGTGCTCTCCTATGCCGTTACTGCTGAGCAGATGGAAGACTGGGCAGAGATCATGGGCATTGAATTTGTTCATATTACAAAGGATACCACCATTTCGGCACTCAAGCAGCAGCTGCTCGTGTCCGATCTGGCATGGAAGCTGAAATAAGGAGGGGAGAGACGCTATGCTGGAACAGCTCAAGCAAGAGGTGCTGGAAGCCAATCTCCTGCTCCCGAAGCACAAGCTCATCACATTTACCTGGGGTAATGTATCTGGTATCGACCGGGAAAAGGGCCTGATCGTTATCAAGCCGTCGGGTGTGGAATATGAGGACATGACGGCGGATGATATGGTCGTGGTCGATCTGAACGGAACGGTTGTCGAAGGTTCGCTTCGCCCGTCCTCGGACACCCCGACGCACATCGAACTGTATCGCTCCTTCCCGGATATCGGCGGCGTCGTACATACGCATTCCCGCTGGGCAACGACCTTTGCGCAGGCCGGCATGCCGATTCCGGCGCTCGGCACGACGCATGGCGACTATTTCTACGGTGCGGTTCCCTGCACGCGCGCAATGACGCCGGCAGAGATCGCGGGCGAGTACGAGAAGGAGACCGGCAAGGTGATTGTCGAGACCTTCCGCGATAAAAACCCGAATCAGGTCCCGGCGGTCATCGTTCACAGCCATGGCCCGTTCACCTGGGGCGCGACGCCGAAAAAGGCGGTAGAAAACGCCGTTGTGCTGGAGGAATGTGCGCTGATGGCATGGCAGGACCTGCTGGTTTCCAACAATACCGTGCAGCCGATGCAGCAGGAGCTGCTGGACAAGCATTATCTGCGCAAGCACGGCAAAAACGCTTATTACGGTCAGAAGGCCTGAAAATAAAAACGCCGTCGCCTGCTGGACGGCAGCGCATAAGGAGGGCGGAATAAGCAGCAGAGAAGTAGAGTAGAAGAGATAACAGGACAAAAACAGAGAAAGAGGTATGAAAAATGAGAAAAATGTGGAAAAGAGCTCTGGCAGGCGTGCTGACAGCCAGCATGGCACTTTCGCTGGCGGCATGCGGCGGTTCGTCTTCTAACGGCGGCAGCAGCGCAGACGGCAGCACGACGCTTGAGGTCTGGTCGTCTAACCTGTCGGATTCGCAGCGCGAAAACGTAAAGAAGCTGGTAGCACAGTATGAGGAGCAGACCGGCGTCAAGGTCAACTATACCGAGTTCTCCTATGACATGCTGCATGACAAGATCCTCTCCGCGGCTGCGGGCGGCAATACGCCGGACGTTGCGTGGGGCCTGCCCGAGTGGACCGGCGAATTCCACAGCATGGGCATTCTGGAGGACCTGTCCGACCGCTACGCAAACTGGGACGACGCTTCCGTACTGAGCGACGCGGTCATGAAGGGTATGTCCATCGGCGATGAGATCATCGGTGTGCCGTACGAAATGACGGTTCGCGCTTATCTGTGCCACGAGAATATCATGAAAAAGGGCGGCGCGTCCGTACCGGCTACCTGGGATGATGTGCTTTCCATGACGGATTTCAAGGATAAGACCGGCACCTATCCGTATGCGCTGGCCTGCACGGGCGTGCGTGCTCCGCAGGAAATGATCGTTTATCTGGCGCAGAAGGGCCTTGAGATCTGCTCGCTGCAGGATGACGGCATGTACAAGAATACCTGGAAGGACAATGCAGACCAGCTGGCCGCAGCGGCAGACGTGTTCCAGTTCTATAAGGACTGCATCGACAGCGGCGTTGTCGATCCGAACTCCAAGAGCTTCGGCTATGAAGAGACCGACGACAACTTCGTCAACGGCTTCTCCGCTAGCTACGTAACCGGCAACTGGCTCCAGGAAAAAGAGGACGCCAATCCGGAAGTGATGTCCGATGTTACCGTAGAGCCGATTCCGGTACCGGAAGGCGGCACGCCGGCAACCTACATGGAGCTGAAGCCGCTGTTCCTGTTCAACACCAGCAAGAACAACGACGCAGCATTCGACTTTGCGACCTACGTATGCGGCAAGGAATGGCAGCAGGGCGTTTACTCCAGCGCATCTCCGCGTTCCGATGTAACCGTTCCGGGCAAGTGGACCGAGGACTTCCAGGCTCTGTCCGATAACGGCGTTGCATTCCCGCCGGTAACGCTGGGCAGCATTTCTCAGGCTATGATCGATTCCATCGCTAAGGTTCTTCAGGAGGGCATGACGCCGCAGGCAGCAGCAGAGTGGCTGGCCGATGCAGTCAACACTTCTCTGGAAGAGTCCGGCGAGCTGAGCGCTTCGTAAAAAGAAAATGGTGCATACCGGAGCGGAAGCCGTTCCGGTATGCATACTCTTAATCCTGGAGAAAGGTGGAGAAATATGCCGGAAAAGAAGAAAAAATACTTAACACGCGACCAAAGAGACAACCGGACAGCCTGGATCATGCTGGCGCCCGCTCTGCTGTTTCTGGCGGTAATGATTGCCTATCCGCTGGGCAAGGTAATCCATGATGCGTTTTCTCAGGTAAACCTGATAAAGCCCAATGTTTCCGGATTTGCAGGTCTGGATAACTTCAAGACAATTCTCAATGATGAACACTTCTGGAATGATGCGAAAAACACCGTAATCTGGACAGTGTGCTCGGTAGCCGGTGAGTATATCGTCGGCATGCTGGCAGCTGTTCTGCTGAATCAGAAATTCAAGGGCCGCGCGATTTTCCGAACCTGCGTCTTTATTCCCTGGCTGGTTCCGATCATCGTTGCAGGCATGACATGGGACTGGATGCTCAATACAGATTTCGGCATTGTAAACTACCTGTTGACTCATCTGCATATCGTCCAGGCTCCGATAAACTTCCTCGGCGACGCCAGATTTGCTATGGCGACAGTCATTTTCGTAAATATCTGGCGCAGCTTCCCGTACTACACGATTTCTTTCCTGGCTGCGATGCAGTCGATTCCCGGCGACCTGTCGGAGGCAGCGGCGATCGACGGCGCGGGCATGTTCACCCGCTTCTTCCGCATTACGCTGCCGCAGCTGAAGTCGGTATCGCTGGTCATCGTATTCATCCATGTCATCTGGACCGCGATCAACTTCGACTTTATCTGGGTCATGACAGAGGGCGGTCCGAACTACGCTACCGAAACGCTGCCGATCATGATCTATCGCTATTCGATGAAAAAGTTCAATGTCGGCGCAGCGTCCGCGCTGTCTACCATGATGTTTACGGTCATGACAATCCTGTTCGTATTCTATTACCGCAAACGAGAAAAAATCAACAGCCAGGCAGGCTGAGAAAGGGGCGGAAAAAATGGGCAGTAAAAAAACAAGGGCGGCTGTTTCCGCCGTTACCTACATTCTGATCAGCATTCTGGCGGTCATCTGTGTTTTCCCATTCTTCTGGATGCTGATTTCTGCATTGAAACCGAAGGATGAGATCCGTTCGGCAGTTCCTTCGCTGCTGATCGACAATCCAACGATCGATAACTTCCGTCGCGTGCTGGTCGATAACGGCTTTCTTACCTATATTAAGAACAGCTTTGTCGTTTCTCTCGCCGCAACGCTCATCTCCATGATCATTGCGGTGCTGGCCGGCTATGCACTGAGCCGTTACTACCGCAAGCGCATCGTGAAGACTTCGAACTTCATGATGATGCTGTCGCAGATGATACCGGGCGTTCTTCTTCTGGTACCTCTGTATATGATCATGCAGCAGATGCATATGCTGGAGACGCACATTTCTCTGGTGCTGGCATACACCACGTTCGTCATTCCGCTCTGCACCTTTATGATGAGCAGCTTTTTTGACACGGTACCGATCGACCTGGAGGAAGCCGCCGAGATTGACGGCTGCTCCAAAGCAAAGACGCTGATCCGCGTCATTCTTCCGGTTTCGATTCCCAGTCTGATTTCGACCGGTCTGTATGCGTTCATCAATGCGTGGAACGAGTTCATGTTCGGCTACGTTCTGATTTCGTCCGATAAGCTGCGCACGCTGACACCGGCAATCATGCTTTTCAAGGGCGCGAACCTGGTAGACTGGGGCGGCCTGATGGCGGCATCCGTCATTTCGGTCCTGCCGGTCACGATCATTTTCCTGTTCCTTCAGAAATACTTCCTTGCCGGTCTGATGAGCGGTTCGGTCAAGGGCTGATGGAGGTTTGCCATGAAGCGTATCGCAATCAACGAAAACGGTATCCATATGGTCTTTGAGGTGCGCCGCGATAAGGTCCGGCTGATGCATTTCTCCGCCCTTCCGCTGGACGAGAACACACTCGTCCGGCAGGGAGAAAAGGACCTGTATTTCCCCTCCGAGATACAGGTGACCGGACGCAATCGCCCCAGCAACTGGCATGGTGCGAAAATCGTAGAGACCTCGCCCGGATATGAAATGAAGTATCTGGATTTCCGCGACAGCCGGAATGACACCGGCCGCAAGCTGGAATGGGAGACCGTTCACGAGGAAAGCGGACTGCATCTGACCATGCATTATCAGTTTTATGACGGCATTCCGGTCGTCCGCAGCTGGACCGAGGTAACCAACTGCGGGACTGAAGCGCAGGGGCTAGAAGCACTCTCCTCGTTCTGTCTGATGGGACTCGGCAAAGAGGGCCTGATTCGACCGGATCGCAAGCTGCGCCTCAGCGTTCCGCACCACTCGTGGAAACGGGAAATGCACTGGAACAGATACAGCTTTTCCGATCTGGGCTTGACCTTCACGGCCGGTTCCGATCCGGAAGCCGAATCGACGCAGGTCTTTTCGGTGAGCAATACGGGCAACTGGTCTACCAAGGAGTATCTTCCGATGGCGTATCTCGAGGATACGGAAGCCGGCGTATCGCTTTACTGGCAGATCGAACATAACGGTTCGTGGCACTGGGAGATCAGTGACTACGAAGGGCAGTATTATCTGGAGCTTGGCGGTCCGGATGAGCTGCATAACCACTGGTGGAAGCAGCTGATGCCGGGCGAGACCTTTGTTTCGGTTCCTGCCTGCATCGGTGTAGAAACCGCAGGCATGGATCGCGCTATGGCTGCACTGACCGAATACCGGCGGCGGATACGCCGCCCGAATCGTGACAATGAGCAGCTCTCGGTCATTTTCAATGACTATATGAACTGCCTGTCCGGTGACCCCACGACGCAGAAGGAACTGGAAATGATTCCGAAGGCGCGGGAAGCAGGATGCGAATACTTTGTCGTAGACTGCGGATGGTATGCGGACGGCGCATGGTGGGACGGCGTCGGTGAGTGGCGCCCCTCGGAAAAGCGCTTTCCGGGCGGCTTCAAAGAGGTCATGGACGCCATACGCGACGCGGGCATGATCCCGGGCGCATGGCTGGAGCTGGAAGTCATGGGCGTCAACTGTCCGCTGGCAAAGCAGCTTCCGGACAGCTGGTTCTTCATGCGGCACGGCAGGCGTGTGTGCGATAAGGGGCGCTATCAGCTCGATTTTCGCAATGCGGAAGTTCGGGACTATGCCGAGCGGGTGATCGACCGCATGGTCAATGAATACGGCGTCGGCTATATCAAGATGGATTACAACATCGAGCCGGGCACCGGTACCGATCAGCAGGCCGACAGCACGGGGCAGGGTCTGCTGGAGCATAACCGGGCGTATCTGGCATGGATCGATCATATTTTTGAAAAATACCCGGAGCTCGTCATAGAAAACTGCTCAAGCGGCGGCATGCGGACGGACTATGCAATGCTGGCACGGCACAGCCTTCAGTCCACAAGCGACCAGACCGATTACCGGCAGTACGCGACTCTGGCAGCCAATGCACCGGCGGCGGTCACCCCGGAGCAGGCTGCGGTGTGGTCCTATCCGCTGACCGACGGTGATGAAGAAGAAACGATTTTCAACATGGTCAACGCAATGCTGCTTCGCATTCACCAAAGTGGCCATCTGGTCAATCTCAGCCCGGCTCGGTTCGCGCTGGTGAAGGAAGGCATTGCATGCTACAAGAGCATCCGGCAGGATATTCGGCGGGCGGTTCCGTTCTGGCCGCTGGGTCTGTCCTCGTACGGGGATTCGTGGGTATCTCTCGGACTGAAAGCCGGAAACAAAAACTACATTGCGGTATGGCGTAGCGACAGCGGAAACGATACCTGTCTGCTTCCCATTTCGCATCTGCGCGGAAAAGACGCAAGCGTAAAGTGCCTCTATCCGCAGAATGCCGCGTGCCGCTGCGCATGGCACAAGGAAAGCGGCGAACTTGCGGTCGAGCTGCCGGTGAATATCTCGGCACGACTGTTTGAAGTAAGTGCAAACGAATAAGGAGGAATCAAGGAATGGCAAAGATTTCTTTACAGAATATTAGAAAGGTATATCCCGGCGGCGTTGAAGTAGTGCCGAAACTTAATCTTGAAATCGCGGACAAGGAATTTGTCGTGCTGGTCGGCCCTTCCGGCTGCGGTAAATCGACTACGCTGCGTATGATCGCAGGTCTTGAGGAGATCACGGACGGTGATATGTATATCGGCGAGCGCCGCGTCAATGACGTTGCGCCGAAGGACCGCAATATTGCGATGGTTTTCCAGAGCTACGCGCTGTATCCGCATATGACGGTTTACAAGAATATGGCGTTCGGACTGTCGCTTCAGAAGATGCCGAAGGACGAAATCGACCGGAAGGTTCATGAAGTAGCTAAAATTCTGGATCTGGAGCATCTGCTGAACCGCAAGCCTAAGGCGTTGTCCGGCGGCCAGCGTCAGCGTGTCGCACTGGGACGCGCTATGGTGCGCGACCCTGATGTATTCCTGCTGGACGAGCCGCTGTCCAACCTGGATGCCAAGCTGCGTACCTCGATGCGCGCGGAGATTGCCCGCCTGCATAAAAGACTGGGCACGACCTTTGTCTACGTAACGCACGACCAGACCGAGGCGATGACGATGGGCGACCGTATCGTTGTTATGAAGAGCGGTATCATTCAGCAGGCCGATACGCCGACAAACCTCTACAACAAGCCCTGCAATATGTTTGTAGCCGGCTTTATCGGTTCTCCGCAGATGAACTTCATCGACTGCACGATCGAAAAGGGAAAAGAAGGCTACGGCGTCAATTTTGCCGGCAAACTCATCCCTCTGCCGCAGGGCAAGTTCCCGGACAAGCTGATGGCGGAATACGCCGGAAAGACGGTGGTTCTCGGCGTCCGTCCGGAGGACTTCCATACGGAAAGCGCATTCCTGGAAATGAGCGAGGACAGCACGGTAGAGGCCGAAGTTGAAATCGCAGAAATGATGGGTGCGGAAATTTATATCCATGCTGTATGCGGCGGTCAGAAACTTATCGTGCGCGCACCGTCCCGCGTGCAGGCGGAAAGCGGCGACCATATTTCGCTTGCTATCGATAAGAACAAAATTCATCTGTTTGACAAAGAAACCGAACAGGCAATCAATATTAAATAATTTATTCCTATTAAGCCACCTCTCTCTTCTAATATGGAAAACTCCGTATGGCTGAATATACGCCATATGGAGTTTTCTCGCTCATATGAGCACACAACACATCGCATTTGATGCAAGATTTTGCATTCATCTTAGGATGTTTATATGTCAGTAACATATCTGTTTCTCAAAAAACTCCATAATCCCCGCTTTGAGCACTCTCCACTCCCGGCCGACCTTTACGGCCGGGAGTTCTTCGTTTGCGATCATCTTGCGGACCTGCTGGCGCGTTGTCTTGAGCAGGGCAGCCGTCTCTTTGACGGTTAGGATTTCATCGTTCGACATGGTAAAACCTCCTTGACATGGGTGAAAGCACATTTCACTTTAATTCATGTATACTTATTCTAATGTTGGCGATTGAACGTCAAATCATGCTGTTTAAGCAGGCACAAATACCCTGCAACAGGCCGTTAGAACGAAAATTATAAATGATGATAAAAGAGAAAATTTGCCTGCATGCACTGATGAGAAATAGATTTATGACTGGAATGAAATACATCCTGTCTCCATCTCCTCAAACTTCCCCAACAATTTAATAAGGTCAGATTTTTTAATCCTGCAATCTTTCCGGACGGCTGCGAGCGAAACGCAGCCGTTCGCCTTTTTCACGATACGACGCAGCTTTTTCTTCGTTTTTTCGCGGTACTTAGAAGAATTGATACGATCCAGCAGCTCTGGAAGTGGAATCGGGTCAAAGTGCATCATATGCAGCCGATGGAGAAACTTCTGCTGCTGCTTTTCAACCTGAGAGCCAAACTCTATAAGCTGGCTTTCCCAGTCTTTAGACGTGATCAGTTTAGTGATTTTCGATCGTCCAAACCGCAATTCCAGTCGAAGAATATGCTCGTCAATAACGATATTATGTCGTTTCTCGAGTTCATAGGACTTATCATAAACCGAAAAAGCACAGCTTTTAGACTTGTTCTCGATCGTCCACGAATGCTTATTGGCTCCCTTGAATTTTTCATCGGAATTTGAATATTTACCGAACTTAACCGTGTTGTAATGGGGGATAGGAAAGGATTTCTTGAAAATATCCAAACGATCTTGAACATCCGCTTTGCGTTCATAATACAGATTGCAGGTCAAGTCACACCTCGACAGCTTGAACTCCCTGAGCCGCCAGTCAACGCCGATTTTGTCAAGAATATTCCGCAGATGGTGCTTTACCTGCTGAACAGACTCTTTGTCAGCCTGAAATAATGCGGTCGGTTTATATGTACCGGCGAGCAACGAAGACGGATTGACAATCAATATCAGCCAGCACGGGTGCGAAACAGACTGACCAAGCTGTATCTCAACGCCGACATCCTTGAACTGCGGCATCTGATAATACGACGAAAGTCCTAAATTCCCTTTGTTGGTACGAATACACTCGTTTTGTTCGATAATATTCTGGATTTCTGAATATTTGCATTGAAATTTCAACGAAAAGGTGTGGATACCGTACTCATTTGTAATCATTTGTTGTTCCTCCGTTTCTGTGCGCATACTGTACAGCGCTTACAGGTTTTCGTTTCATCTTGCCCTTGGTACTCGAGGATATCGCATACCATGCAGCTGTCGCTATGAATGAAGTTATGTACTTGGTTTAGATTTGATTTTATCGTTTTCGCAGCCTTGGGTGACTGCTTTTTTGCCTTCTTGATAAAGCTGTTTGAGATAGCCTCATCATCACCGCTCCGATCGTAGAAAAGAATACAGTGTGCCTTTCGTCCATCGCGACCCGCTCGGCCAATCTGCTGAATGTAATCCGTCATGCTGATCGGTGCGTTGAAGTGTACGACAAGTTCAATATCAGGAACATCAATGCCCATCGAGAACGCCGAAGTTGCAATCATAATCTTTCTTTTGCCTTGCAGGAAGTCGAACAGCAGCTGTTTCTTGCGGCGTTCCGGCTTAACTCGTGAATGATAGCGTGTCACGTCATCGGGATATTTTTCTTCTAAAATATTATATAGCGTATCGACATAAGTCGTAGTCTGCGCAAAGATCAGCACCGAGCCATCTTTGTGATACTTATCAATCAGCTTACAGAGTTTCTTGATACGAAATTCCAGCCGTGCCTCCAGCGTTTTCTTGTTGCAAGTGACATCCTTCTTGAGCAGAATAAGATTATCACGCCGTAAATCACTGCGGAGCACAGCAGGCTTGTCCATATGCAGACTATCACGAATGGTATTCAAAGAGTCAGCAGATATTGTCGCAGAGCAGGCACAAATAACCGGCTTACGTTTCAGCTTGCCGATAAAATCGCCAATGTGCAGATAAGCGTCACGGAACGTATAACCCCATTCTGTAACGGAGTGGCACTCGTCTATTACGACCATAAAGATATCCAAATGCTGCATAGCTTCAATAAACGAATGACTTTGTAAGCGCTCCGGCGTGACATAGAGAAAGTTCAACTTACCCTTGCGAGCCTTGTTCAGTATCTTATCGATATCCTCTTTCGAGCGGGTCATATCTATATAATCGGCAGAAACGCCATGCTTCTGTAACGTCTGCACCTGATTGTAAATCAGCGCAAGCAAAGGCTCGATAACAATCGTAAGCTTGTCGGAATGAGCAAGCCCAACTGTTTCATAGATGACCTGTTTGCCAGAACCAGTGGCAGCAATTACAATTGCATCCTGTCCAGCATCAAGCATATTCATCGGAATAATCTGTGCCTTGCGAGGCTTGTCAAAACCAAGCTGTTTGAGTGCAGATTTCAAGTGCCTTTTCATATCCATAGAGATAACCTCCTATGTGTTAAGATTATCTATATGTTATCGGAATGTAAAAAGATAATGCCGAATAGTGAATATTTATCGAAAATAAATTACATTTTTCGATTTAATAGATTTTCCTCTCAAATGCCTTAACAGAGTAGTTTAGACCTGAATATCGTATTATGGAGAATAAAAAGTGTAAAAAAGTTAGAATAGATAAGTGCGATCCATGCGCAAAACGACAGGCCCTGCCGCTCGAAAGTATCCGATTGACAAGGCCTGCGTTGTTGTGATATATTATCGAAAATCATCAAACAGATTTTCAAAATACAGATTTACATTTTGATGTTTTGGCGTATAATATAAATAAAGGTGGTGGATTTTCAAAATGCAGATGGAAGATTTGATCGAACTTGCAAAACGTGTACAAGCACAGCAGGCCGAAGCACAAACTATTGAAGTAAAAGCTGCGCATCGCGGGTGCCCAAGCAAGCTGCGTGATACGCTTTCCAGCTTTTCCAACCAGAACAGCGGCGGTATTCTCCTGTTTGGATTGGACGAAAACGAACATTTCGCAGCAGTCGGCGTATATGATCTGCAGGATTTGCAGAAAAAGTAACCGAGCAGTGCAATCAAATGCAGCCGCCGGTTCGTGCTCTGTTCACCACTGCTGAATACGAAGGCGTGTGGATTTGCTCGGCAGAGATTCCGTCCGTTGCCTATGCTGAGCGTCCATGCTACTACATCGGTGCCGGAATTCAAAACGGCTCTTATGTGCGTGTAGGCGATGCCGACCGTCACATGACTGATTATGAAATCTACTGTTTTGAGGCATATCGCAACCATATGCACGATGATGAGCGCGTTATTGAGCGTGCAACGATAGATTTTCTTGACAAAGACCTGCTGAACGCTTTTCTGACCGAACGCCGTATATCGCGTCCGCAGTTTGCGCAGATGAACGATACGCAGGCTATGGAAATGCTGTCGATTACTCGCAACGGCGTACCGACGATCACTGGTCTGCTGAATTTCTGCGTTTATCCGCAAGGTTTTCTGCCGGAGCTTGGTATTACCGGCATTGTCGTTCCCGGCACGGAAATTGGTGATACTGCCGACAGCGGAGCGCGTTTTCTCGATAATAAGCGCATGGAAGGCACCATTTCCAATATGTTTTCCGAGGCGATGGCATTCTGCATGCGCAACATGAAAACCGCTACGATCATCGATCAGGAAACCGGCAAGCGCTGTGATAAGACCGAATATCCGGTCAGCGCAATACGCGAGGCTGTGCTGAATGCGCTCATTCACCGCGATTACAGCATTTATACCGAGGGCACGCCCATTCAAATTGACTTTTTCAGCGACCGTCTGGAAATTCACAGTCCTGGTTCTCTGTACGGTCGCATGTCGGTCGAAGACCTTGGTTTTGCGCACCCCGATGCCCGCAATCCGGTTCTCGCAGTTATGACCGAAAGCCTGACTGACGCAGAGCACCGTTACTCCGGCATCCCAACCATGCGACGCGCTATGCAGGAAGCCGGACTTCCCGCTCCGGTATTTATCAACCGGCAAAATGAGTTTGTGGTTGTACTGTACAATCATCAGACTGAACCCGAAAATTCGGTTATCCCAAGCCATGCAGCAGACAAAACAGCCGCACTTCTGCAATTCTGCCGCACACCGCGCACCCGTAAGGAAATTGCAGATTTTCTCGGCATTGGAACCGTGTACCACGCCAACAAGCGCTATATTCAGCCGCTGGTTGAGAAGGGCAGGCTGAAACTTAGCATTCCGGATAAACCGTCCAGCCGCAAACAGACGTACACGACTGACGTTTAAAGGACTCCTGACTCTTTATGGGTCAGGAGTTTTTCTATCTCAAATTACGCAAAAAGGCGGCCGCAGTTTTCCAAATCCGATATATCGTGAAATATATACTATAAACATGAAGGGCAAAAGGAGAAAGTCGAAGGGCAAGTGTCGATGTAGTTCTATTGATGTCATGCCATCCCTCCCGAAACAGTGCCGGAACGTTTCGGCTCGTTCCGAAACTTCCTGCTGCTTCAATTATCTCATGTGGGGGAAGCTGCGGGAGGTTTGACGGTTACCTTCGCTGCACGCAAAATCCACATAACACAGCAGCCGGGGCTCCCGTAATTGAGAGTCCCGGCTGTCTTATGCCGAAAGATTTAATTTTTTACTTGCTCATCTCGCAGAAACGCATGAGAATTGCGGCAACCTCTGCGCGGGTTGCGTTGTTCTGCGGGTTCAGCTTGCCGTTGGAGCCGTTGACGATGCCGTTTTCAACCGCCCACTGCATTGCGTTTACAGCGTAGCTGCTTACGCTTGCAGTGTCGGAGAAATCGCTCAGCGAACCGTTTGCAGCCGGAGTGCCTGCGTAGCGGTACAGCATGGTGACAAGCTGCTCGCGGGTGATGTTGGCGTTCGGGTTGGTGCCGTCGGACACGCCCTTAGCCTTCGCCCAATTCATGCCCTTCTCGTACCAGGTAGCGCCGCCGGTGGTGTCCTCGCCTGCGTAGCGTGCCAGAACCGTCATCAGCATACCGCGGGTGGTGGTGTCGTTCGGGGAGAACTGGTTATCATCGGTACCGTTCATCAGACCCTTGTCGGAAACGTACTTGACCGCGTCAGCGAACCAATCGGAGGAAGCAACGTCATCAAAGCCGTTCTTCGAGGGCTTGGTATCCTCGATCTTGCTGAAGGTCGGGGTGATCGTTACCTTGCTGTCCGGCATGGTGAAGGTGTACTTGCCGTCGGACTTCTTGGTGACGTCAACGGTTTTGTCCTTCGCGTCGGTGACAGTCAGCTTGTCGAGCTGATAGCCTGCATCCGGGGTGACGGTTACGGTAACCGTATCGCCCTTTTTTGCCGTGTTCTTATTCAGAGCGACCTTGCCGTTCGATGCAGTGGATGCAGAAACGGTATTGGTCGGGGTGGTGGAAGAACCGGAGGACGACGAATGACTGCTCTTACGAGTGACCTTAACTACGCAAGTCTTTTCTACATCGTTGTAATTGTCCGTGCCGGTATATTTTGCAGTGAAAGTGTAGTCCTTCGTTGCATTCGGCAACTGTGCGGTATACTTGCCGTCCTTTTCGGTTACCGTGATGTCGTTGTCACAGGTTACAGCGAGCTTGCCCTCGGTCGGGACACCGGAAACCGTCAGCTCAACCGAGCCGCCGCCGGTAAGGGTGGACGGGGCTGCAGAGATTGCAACAGCCGGAGTTGCCTTTGCGATGGTGAAATCAGCCGTTGCGGTTACTTCATTGTAGTTATCCGTTGCAGCGAAAGTTGCCTTTACGGTATAGTCGCCTGCGTTGGTCGGCAGAGTATCGCTGTAGGTGGTATCATCAGCACCCTTAACCTTGTACTGATAGGTTACGTTGTTGATGCCGTTGGTCTTACTGGTCGGAACGGGCTTGCTAGCCGTTTCGCCATAAATCCAGCCAGGCAGGCTGACAGAAGCAGTGCCATTAGCCTTGACGATGGTCACAGCTACTTTGTCGCTGGTTGCGTTGTTATTCTTGCGGTCGCTTACAACGACCCAGTAAGTGCCGCTGTCGGACACATTATTCAGAACAAGCGTGCTGCTGTTATTTTCGATCTTCGTATCTTTATCAGTATCTAGCGTCTCGTTTTTGTTTGCATCCTTATACCAGCTGTACGTCCACTGGCTGCTCGTCGGAGCAGTGGTCAGGGTAACCGGAGTGCCGTAGGTGACAACAGCATCTTTTGCATCAGAGCTCAGAGAGATGTTGCTGATCATCGTCCACTTTGCGTAGTAGGTCTTGCCCGCTGTCGGAGCGGCAGTTACAGCGTTTCCGGAGGAATCTGCATTTTCATACCAACCGGCGAAGGTGTAGCCAGCCTTAATAGGATTGGCCAGCGCTGTGTTGCTGGACTGATTTTCTTTAAATGTACCGCCGTTGGTTACTGCATAGGCCAGATGGCATGGGGAATCAGTAGATCTATGCTCTTCCACCGCTCTCATAATATCAGAAGAAGACACATAAATAACTGCTGGTGACTTGTTGGAACCCATATTGGAAAAATATGAGGTATCATCGTCGCGCTCAAATTTGATTGATTTTGCAGTCGACATATCCAGCACTTTTAGAGAGTTCGTATTTGAAAATGTCCGCTTACTTTTAAATGTGATGCTTTCGCCTTGAATCTTCACGCTCTCCAAATTTTTGGAATAGCGGAACATATCCGCTCCAATCGTCGTAACTGTTTTCGGAATCACAACGCTTTTGATGGATGTATTGTAGTGATCGGCTGCGTTCCAAACACCAGTCCATCCGAAAAGACCTGCGCCAAGCTCAGTAACTGTATATGTGACTCCATCCGCTGTAAGGGTCGACGGAACGGTCACACTTGTAGCCGTTTTGGGTGAATAAGCCTTCAACGTTGCTTTTCCACCCACCGCATCAAATGTCCAAGTGATGTTATTAACTGTCGCAGTCAGATTTGTTTTTGGCTGTTCTGCCCAGTTACCATCAGAGCCCATAACCCAGTTGCTGTTCCCGATAACAGCAACGGCCCCCGTGTTCACATTGGATTTTATGGTGTCAAGCTGGTCCTCATTGTTGAGAATCACCGTTTTTACACCAGCCCATTTATCAGTGCCATTGATCTGAAGTGTTGTCACCGCAGAAAAATCCACAGTTGTACCATTTGTATTTTGTGTTGCAAAAGCAAGATAATCTATGCTCACTGTATTTGCCTGAATCGTGATCTTTGACAGATTCTTGCAGAAGTAGAACGCTCGCTCACCAATCTGCGTAACAGAATCCGGTAAAACAACGGAAGTTATCTTTTCATTCCGTTTATCGGCGCTACTGTTTGCCTCTGTCCAATCCAAACTGATTGCAAAGGCTCCTTTCCAAATCCCAGTAACAGGATAGGTTGCTCCCTGATAAGTAACTCCGCTTGGAACAGTTGGCGTCGCCTCATTTTTAGGGGCCGATACAAGCAGTGCCTTGCCATCATCAATTCGATAAGTATATCCATTATCTGTAAATTCAATGGCCGGTGTCTCGTCTGGAAGCAAAACATCAACCAACAGGCCATTTACTTTGTTTTGGATGCGATCCTTTGTGTCCTTATCAGCGCAGTAAATATACTTTACTCCGCTCTGTGCAAACGGTATATCACCAATGGTTTCCACACTGGCAGGAATCACATTAACCGTTTCCAACGCAGTTGTAAATGCAAATGCGCCATAGCCAATAGTTGATAGAGAGCTATCGGCAGGAATTGTAATCGTCTTCAAATGTGCAGCCCTTGAAAACGCGCCATAGGAAATTACCTTTACCGTAGCCGGGATTGCATACTCCTCAACAGAAGAGCCACAAGGGAATGCAATCAGCTTTGTCTTTGAATGGTCAAAAAGGGCTCCTGTAGTATCTGTCATAAAATAGCTATTTTCAGAGGATACGTTAAATGTGGTACAAGCTGAAAGCTGGGAAAGCGCGCCAACACCAATACTAGATACATTTTTTCCGATGCTTACGGAAGTCACATTTGTATATGCAATAAATGCCTTGCTACCAATGCTGGTAACTCCATCGCTAATGACAATCTTTTTAACAGAGTCTTTCCAGCCTGCCCACGGGTAAGCCTGAAGCTGTGAGCCGGAAACAGCATCGGTAGAATCGTTCAGCACCGGCATTGCACCCGTGCCAGCGACCGTCAGCATAGCATTATCCAGTGTCGCAGTAATTTTATTGTCTCCCTGCTCCATCGTGATGCAATTTTCCGCTGTTGTAACAGTCCATTTATTGTGATAGATATCTTCTATCGTTGTACTCGTGCCGGATGTTTCAGTCGCATCGGCTAACGATATGGTGTTAGCGGCTCCATCATCCCCATCTGCCGCAAACGCGACCGTCGGCGCCATTGTCAATAGCATGCAAAATGACAATATTGCCGATAACAATCATTTTTTCATAACTTTCCCTCCTTGTTTTATCTGCCTTAACGGCTTAAATTTAAATAAAAAAAACGCTTTCAAGACATGGCTACTCATGACTTGAAAGCGTTTTTATATCTTTGTTGGAACAGCACAAAAGGGCAGAGTTTTACCTGCTCTGCGAGCAGTGTATTGCACCGTGAATCGGCTTGACAAGTTCTTTTTCACGGCGTACACCTCCTTCTGCCAAATAAAGCGCAGAAGAGGTTAACAGCGTCTTCGCTGATGCTTGCAACCAGCTATCATTGCGGCTTTTGCCGCCTTAGACCCTTCTGGCTTTGCGTCCCCGTCTTTCGATGGGTTTGCCTATTTCTCAGGCACCGTGCCTGAGTTCTTAATTATTGCACCATAAGCTGTATAAGTGTGCAACGGGACAGCTATACAATTCGTGTCATAAAAACGACATTTCGTGCAGCAATCTGATGAATATCACCGTTCAATCCGGTGCGCGCAGGACTGCGAGTGTGCTTTTTATTTCCACTGGGTGCGGTACTGATGCGGGGTAATGCCGGTGCTCTTACGGAACGCCATAATGAAGTGCGAAGCACTGGAAAAGCCACAGTTATCCGCGATGGTCTCGATGCTCTGCGAGGTGGTGAGCAGCTGCTGCTTTGCGGCGCTCAGACGCACGGTCTGCAAAAACTGATGCGGTGTAACGGACTGGTACTCCTTAAACTTACGCATATAGTAGCAGGTGCTGAGCGCAGCGCGCTGCGACAGGTGCTCGATGGAGAGCGACTTATCCGCGTAATTGTACGTCATATAGTCGGCCGAGTCCTGAATGGCGATCTCGAGATCGCTTTTTTTCTTTTCCCCGAGCACAAGCACGAGCAGAACGAGCAGCTTGTTGATCGTCAGGGAAATAATATGCGGATTGGGCTGGTTCTGATGCACCGAGACCATGATGCGGCGGACACATTCCTCAATCTCGGCATTGCTTCCGGTGGGCAGGATGAACCCATGCGTATTGAGAATAAGATGTGTATAGGCCGTGCTGCCGCTGCCTGCAAAGTGGAACCAGCGCATGCGGATCGGTGTGAGGGCGTGATAGCTGTGCGGTTCTCTGCAGTCAAGCAGAATCAGGCTGCCGGGACCGGCAGTGCGTGTTTCACCGCGGTAGGTGACCGACAGTTCGCCTTCATCTACAACAAGCATCTGGCAGATATCAAGGTAATTGCGCTGCATACCGTATGTTTCGTCGCAATGGTAGCTGCCTGCGTGCGGAACATGGTACAGGTTCGTCGCGGTAAAGGCATCTGCATCGTGGTAATAGCGGACAGAATCTGCCAGAATACCCATATCATTAAGCATAATTGGTGTCAACTCCTTTTTTGTACCATATCATGACATAAAAATGCTGTCATTCGCTTTTCTTATACAATTATATCAAAAAATGATACTAATGAAAAGTATAATTTTTTGATATTTTATTATTATCCTGTGTAGTGATGAATGCGAGAATTTGATATATGATAGGTACAACGAAAGGGAAACAAACAAAAACACGCAAAATAGTTTCTTTTGAGTTAAAGAAATCAAAGAGAAAAGAAAAACAAGAATAGGGAATTCTACAATATAATAGAATTTTCTTATTCGAAAGAGGGGTTGAAACATTTGATTATCATTTTGACATTCATTGCTTTCACCGGTCTTGTAGCCTTGATCTCATGGTACAAGACCAAGGAGGAGAACCTGTCCACCAAGGAAGGCTACTTCCTTGCAGGACGCGGCTTGACCGGTCTGGTCATCGCCGGTTCACTGGAAATGACCAACCTGTCCACCGAACAGCTGGTCGGACAGGCCGGACAAAGCTACTCGACCAACATGGGCGCCATGAGCTGGTCGGTAAACGCAAGCATCGCGCTGCTGGCGCTGGCACTGATCTTCCTGCCGAAGTATCTGAAAGCCGGCATCACCACCATTCCGGAATTTCTGGAGGTTCGATTTGACCGCACCACCAAGCAGATCATCTCGTTCCTGTTCCTGCTCGGCTACATGCTTACTTACCTGCCGACCGTACTGTACTCCGGTGCGCTGGCCTTCAACCAGATTTTCCATCTGGATCAGCTGTTCGGCATCACCACTTATCAGAGCATTGCAATCCTGTGTGTTGCGATCGGCGTTATCGGTTCCATCTACGCAATCTTCGGCGGCCTGAAGGCAGTTGCGGTATCCGATACCGTAAACGGCGTGGGTCTGCTGATCGGCGGTCTGCTGATCCCGATCCTGTCCATCTGCATCCTCGGCAACGGCAGCTTCCTTGCCGGCATTCAGGACTTCATCACCAATGTTCCGGCGGAAAAGTTCAACGCGGTCAATCCGGCGAACGCTCTGCCTCCGATGATTCCGTGGCCGGTTCTGTTCCTCGGCATGCTGTTCAACAACCTGTTCTACTGGTGCACCAACCAGTCCATCATCCAGCGCACGCTGGCTGCCAAGAATCTGGCACAGGCACAGAGAGGTGCTGTATTCACCGCATTCCTCAAGCTGCTGGATCCGTTCTTCATCACCATCTGCGGTCTGCTGGCTTACCGCTTCTTCGGAGACGGCCTGGCAAACAGCGACCTGGCATACCCGTCTCTGATCACCACGGTTGTTCCGAACTGGCTGCTCGGCATCATTGCAGCGGTTCTGTTCGGTGCGATCCTGTCGTCCTTTAACTCGGCACTGAACAGCTGTGTAACGCTTTACACGCTGGACTTCCACCGTCCGCTGTTCAACCAGACCGCAAGCGACTCTCATCTGGTAAGAGTAGGCAAGCGTGTTGGTACCGGTCTTGCGATCGTATCCATCTGCGTAGCGCCGTTCGTCAGCAATGCACCGTCCGGTCTGTATGACTTCCTGCAGGAGTGCTTCGGCTTCTACTCCATGCCGATCCTCGCGATCGTGCTGGTAGGCTTCTACACCAAGCGCGTTCCGGCCTGCGCACCGAAGATCACGCTGGTCGTACACGTTATCCTGTACTCGATCTCCAAGTTCCTGCCGCTGAATGTGCATTACCTGTATGTTCTTTCGGTACTGTTCCCGGTAGACCTGGCACTGATGCTGCTCATCGGCAAGTTCAAGCCCCGTGCTACCGACTTTATCCTCGAGGATTCCAAGGCTGTTGACCTGACCCCGTGGAAGTATGTAAAACCCGCCGCGCTGACCTGCTTCATCCTGATGCTTTGCGTCTACGCGCTGTTCTCTCCGATCGGTCTGGCTCGATAATGAGCCGGACCCCGGAAACCATTCACCTATTCACATTGTAAGAAACGCACAAGGCGTTTTCGATAAAATCCAACAAAGGTATTGAGATTTTTGAGGAGGAAAAACTTATGAGCAAGGAAATTAAAATCGGTCTGATCGGCGCCGGCTGGATGGGCAAGGCCCACACCACCGCATTCCACAATGCACGCATGATCTTCGGCGATGATATGCCGGTATTTGAGCTGGTAAGCGACGTCA
>OGZL01000645.1_pt1 | contig 27343 bp, 29 predicted proteins | sample 1576761 | NCBI WGS metagenome assembly OGZL01 (sample SAMEA3541595, study PRJEB24748) | human gut metagenome | biome: human gut; feature: human-associated habitat; material: faeces | place: China | collected 2012
AAAACAAGAAAAACGCTTCTGGAGTGCTGACCAAAAGCGTTTTGTCTACAGTCTGAAAGGCATACTCACGTATGCCTTTTCGAAATAATCCGTTATAATTAAGCGTTCATCTGAGCGGCAACTTCTGCTGCGAAGTCTTCGTTCTTCTTCTCCATGCCTTCGCCAACTTCGAAACGAACAACCTTAGCGATGGTCAGAGCCTTGTTAACGCTCTCTAAATACTTAGCTACGGTCTGCTTGCCATCCTCAGCCTTAACATAGGTCTGATCTAACAGGCAGATTTCCTTCAGCTGCTTGGATACACGACCGTCTGCCAGACCCTTGAAGATCTTATCAGATACGATAGCGTCCTTATCAGCCATAGCCAGCTGAGCCAGAGCAGCTGCTGCTTCCTTGGACAGGAAGTTGAACAGGTAGTTCATGTTGCTCTTCTTCTCTTCGTAGATTGCCTTATCCTCATCGCTCCATGCGGAACTGTTCATAGCCTTATCGATCAGCTTATTCAGGATGGGCTTAGGCAGAGATGCAGGATCGTTCAGAGCTGCGTCAACAGTGATCTCCTGTAACTTAGCCAGCTCTTCTGCGGAAATATCATTTCTGCTGATGTAGGTAGGATTCATAGCTGCTACCTGCATAGCGATGTTGGTCAGTGCTTCTCTAGCTGCGTCATCGGATGCACCGTTAGCTGCAACAATAACACCGATGCGTCCACCACCGTGAATGTAGGATACTGCTACATCTCCGGATACCTTCTCGAAACGACGGATAGACAGCTTTTCACCGATGGTAGCGGTCTTCTCTACCAGAGCTTCCTTAACAGTTGCGCCTTCGAAAGGAGTAGCCAACAGTGCTTCGATATCTTCACCGTCCTTGCCACCCTGTAAATCGGAAGCCAGAGCAACTTCATTAACAGCCTCTACAAAAGAAGTAAATGTCTCGTTCTTTGCAACGAAGTCGGTCTCGGAGTTCACTTCAATAACGCAAGCGGTCTTGCCGTCTGCAGAGATTGCTGCACGTGCAACACCTTCTGCCGCGATACGGCTTGCCTTCTTCTCAGCTTTAGCCTGTCCGTTCTTTCTCAGGAACTCAACAGCTGCGTCCATATCTCCATTTGTCTCGTTCAGAGCCTTCTTACAATCCATCATACCAGCGCCGGTCATTTCACGGAGCTCTTTTACCATAGATGCGGTAATTGCCATTTTTTTATCCTCTCTTCTTAATTAATATATTATCCTCAAGAACCCAGACCGTAATGACAGGCATCGCAATCTGGGTTCCTATGCTTCTCTTATGGAATCGGATTATTCAGCGTCAGCTGCAACCTCTTCGATATCCTCTGCTTCGGTAGCTACATCAGCATCGCTGTATACAGCCTCGCCCTGTTTAGCTTCGATGACAGCGTCAGCCATCTTGGAAACGATCAGCTTAACGGCTCTGATCGCATCATCGTTACCGGGAATGATGTAATCCAGCTCTTCAGGATCACAGTTGGTATCGCCGATACCGATCAGGGTAATGCCCAGTGCATGAGCCTCCTGTACACAAATTCTTTCCTTCTTAGGATCTACAACAAAGATAGCATCGGGAACTCTGGTCATGTTCTTGATACCGCCCAGGTTCTTCTCCAGCTTCTCCCATTCTTTCTTTAACTGAATAACTTCCTTCTTAGGCAGTACATCGAAAGTACCGTCCTGAGACATGGTCTCGATTGCATGCAGTCTTGCGATACGGGACTGGATGGTTCTGAAGTTGGTCAGCATACCACCTAACCATCTCTCGTTTACATAGTACATACCGCAACGCTCAGCCTCAACCTTTACAGCGTCCTGTGCCTGCTTCTTGGTACCAACGAACAGAATGGTGCCGCCCTGTGCAGCGATCTCGGATACTGCCTTGTAAGCCTCATCAACCTTAACTACAGACTTCTGCAGATCGATGATGTGGATGCCGTTTCTCTCGGTGAAGATGTAAGGAGCCATCTTAGGGTTCCATCTTCTGGTCTGATGTCCGAAATGAACACCTGCTTCAAGTAACTGTTTCATAGAAATAACGCTCATGTCTTTACCTCCGTTTGGTTAAAATCTTCCGCTTTTCTTTTCTGCCGGGACGCGTTAAGAACCCGGTTAGCTCTGACAAAGACTTCTGTAAAACCAGTAAGCACCATCGTCAAATCGAAAGGCGTGTTTTTTGTCACAACAGTGCGATTATAACATAGGAAAACCCCTGTGGCAAGGGGTTTTTAATGTTTTCCTGTGATTATTTTTGCGATTTCTTCTTCAGAAGTCCCGGGAACTATCTCATAAGTGCCGGGATTTATGCTGCGGCTGTAGCCGTTATTACATAAGTAATTGTCAAATGTCTTCGCATCTTCCACCAATCCCGCTTCCTGTAGCCGGCTGCTGACGCTTCCGGAGCTTGCTCCTTTTTTTACGGTAACGGTAACCGTCTGCGCTGCTTCTGATGCTACAATCGTATCAGGCTGTGGTGTTGCTTCCGGTTCCATGGTATTCTCCGGTGCAACCGTTGTCTCCGGTTCCGATGTTGTTGTCATTGCTTCTTCGGTCTCAGGCTCCGGGGATGCTTCCGTCTTCTCCATGTTTTCCTGTGCCTGCTGCTGTACGCTGTTCTGCAGAGCTGCTAACGTCAGTTCACTGCTGTCCACCATTCCCAGCTGTTCCGCACGTTCTCTGATCTGATCATCTGTCAATATCTGTGTCTCCTGCCCCTGACGGTGAGAAAAGCTGATTCCCAGGATCAATGCGGTCACGATCATACCAATTCCAAGACCGCGCAGATAATATTTTAATTTCATTTCTGTCTCCGTCCTTAATTTCGTGATTACCTTCAGGCCTTATACAGGTCAATTACGAGTTTTACTTCTCCCACGCCCAGTCCGAGTTCCCTGGCTATTGCTACCGTGGATTTGCCCTGTCTGTGCATTTCCAGGATCTTCTCGTTGTTGTTCTGGCCTTCTTCCGCTGTCTCACCCATGAATCCGATTTCCGGAGATACAGCCTCCTCTGTTTTCGCCGGTTCGTCTACCGGGATCACTTTTTCCGTTTCCTCAGTTTTTACCGTCGGAGTATCATCGATCGCCTTCACCTTGTCTTCCGCAGCTTTCACCGCTTTGTCCACTTTGGAGACGGTATCTTTGATATTGGCATGCTTGTTGTTCAGCATATCATATAAGAACATTGCTTCCTCATGATTTTTATGAATTTCCTGTAATACCGTATCGGAATATTCATTTACCGCCATGATTTTCTCGTTAGTCAGGCGTTCCAGCGATCTCTCCGCCTTTTCCACCACATCTTCTGAGGTTTCTTCCACTTTATCCTGCACCTGTGCACGGACTGTTTTCATTTCTTCCTCTATCAGACCGTGGATTTCCTGTTTTGCCGCATCTGTGTCGATTCTACCGGCGTCCGATCTGCCTGCCGGCAGTAAAAAACTTCCTATAAAAATTACAATTCCTACGATCAGCAGGATTACTTCTAAAATGTCCATCTTACTACGTTTCCTTTGTATTTTCAGATCTTGATGTCAAAACCACGATGCTGTTTTTGGATAACGACACCATCTTCCGGTTCTTTCTTTTTCCGGCGTTTATCTCCGCCGTTTCCGGCATATTCATTGTGTCCCTTCTCCTTGGCATCATATTGTCCGGTATACCAGTCCGCATTATCACTGCTGTGTACTTCTTTCGTAAGCTTTTCACTCTGTTTTTGAGACTGCTGTCCCAGAGTCATCTGTTGAAATGCCCCTTTATTGTCCTCATTCTGCTTCATCACGGAATAATCCTGTGTTCTGGGGATCGAAGCAATCTCCAACGAACCAAATGCCATATCTGTGCCTCTTTTCTGCTATATTGCGGTAGCCTTAACATCTCCGTCGATCCGTTCAAATCTACAGTACTGGTAAGTATTTTTCACCTGCATGGAGGAATCCCCGATAATGATCGTAGTCCCCGGATACACCTCTCCCTTGACGATGACAGCGGCCTTTTCCTGTGGATTGAACTCCATCTGCAATTCCTGCATGCGCGCGTTTTTCTCCGCCAGGCTCTTTTTCTGTGTCTCCATCGTTGCTGCGGAATTCCGGATATAATTCAGCTGGTCCGGAGTAAAACGCACTCCTCTGTTTTTTTTCTCTGCAAAGCTGGCAAGAATCGGTTGAATGCTCCGGATATTTTTAACGATCTCCGAAATTTCTTTCTGGAGCTTCATATATTCTGCTTTTTTCTCCGGGTCCACTCCGACCTCTACCACGGTCGGAGCCCCCAGTGTCGCCCCCAGAGTCTTCACTTCGATTCTCTGACCGGCACGTACATGCCCCCCGGTGATAAAGCCTCTCTTACCGGTTACCTGGATCTCCGTAGCTGCCGTCACATTGCTATGCAGAATCGACTCCGTATTCACGTAACCACCGGCACTGACCGTCGCATTTTCGAGGAATTTGGCAACGATATCACCACCAGCCCTCAGGTTACCTTTTGCCATACCGTTCATACCACGGGCAATGATAATGTTTCCTCCGGCCTCGATGCAGGCACCCTCTACCACACCGCTTATGATCACATTGCCACCGGCCTTGATCACAAAATTGGAAGAAACATTGCCACGCACCTGCACGCTTCCTTCAAATTCAATATTTCCTGTGGACAGATCTACATTCTCTACTTCATAAACATCGGATACGAATACTTTGCCCTCTACCAGTGACACATGACCGTCCACCAGAGAAGTAAGTTTTTTTCTGTCCTCTGAGATTTCAATATTATGTCCGAATTCCAGATGTGCTTTCTTCACCTGTCTGGGGCGGATTTTGGCTCCCTGCACCGTTGTTCCGTATTCCCCTTCATCTTCCGGAATGATTTCCGCCAGGAGCTGTCCCTTTCTGCAGGGGTTGATCATATTCAGATGGAAATAATCCACGGTGCCGTCATCTTTTAATGTAGGCTGTGCATGAACATCCGTATTAAAATAATACCTGATAGACGCATCCGTACCATGTCTCGGTTCTTTTCCTTTGGCCACGATCAGATCTGTACTATAAATCCCGTCCGACATAAAATGATCCTGCAGAACGTTCATCTGTATTCCGTAGACAATGTTCCGGTATCTGAGATCCCTGATCACACTGTCCATGGTTGTTCTTTTCCCGCTTTGTGATGCCGGATAGAATCGAAGAATCACCTGCATATTATCCTGGCTGACCTCGATACTGTAGGTTTCTTCCAGTGCCGGGCAATCCTTTCTCTCCAGAAAGCATACCTTATCTTCCCCCGACAAAATTGCTTTTTTAATTGCCGTGGGATCATACGGCACAGATTCCCGTTCAAGATAATTCAACACCTCCTGGAGATTCACGTCCGCTCCTCCGTCCTTTGGTTGAAATATCTGTAGTCCATAACCTCCCGGTGCATTTACGAGCTGAAAATAGCCATTCTGCATGCATTTTCTCCTCTTACCCAATCTGCGGGTCAAACATTCTTATAAAAGTCCCATATAATTTCCCATTTTTGTCTTCATTTTCTGCAGAGCTCTCGTATGCAGCTGGGAGACTCTGGATTCCGACACTTCCAATATATTACTGATCTCTTTTAGCGTAAGATCTTCGTAATAATACAGCGTAACTACTTTCTTCTCTTTCTCTGTCAAAAGTTCCAATGCTTCTCCGAGTACTTTTGTCAGCTCTTCCTTCTCAACGCTCTCTTCCGGACCGTCAAATCTGGCCGTGGTATGTCTGCTATAATCCTGCGAGACATCGCTTCCCTGATCCATATATTCATTCAGCGACACCAGTCCCGTAATTTTCATCTGCGACTGCCAGTCCAGATATTCCTCCGCGGATATTCCCAGACCCATAGCAATATCTTCATCTGTTGCGCTGCGTCCCGTAGTCTGTTCCACTTCCTTGATGACAGCGTCAATCTTCTTCTGTCTCTGGCGAATCGTCCGGGGTATCCAGTCCATTTTACGAATCTGATCCAGAATGGCTCCACGGATACGCAGACTGGCATAGGTCTCGAATTTTACTTCTTTGAGGCAATCAAATTTGTCAATTGCATCAATCAAGCCAAAGATCCCATAGCTGACCAGATCCTCATAGTCTACGTTGTATCCCAGATACATGCTCAGTCTTCCGGCCACCACTTTCACCAGGGGGGCATACTCCAGTATCAGCTGCTCCCTGGTCTCCGGTCGCTTATTAGCAGCATATTCTTCTAATAACCTTTTCTTACCGGCTTCATCCATTTGACTCGCTTACACCCTTCTGTTGTGCATCTTCCGATACAGCATCTTCTTGTTCCGCCTTCTCTTCCTGTTCCTGTTTTGCCTTTTCCTCGTTCTGCCTGTCAAAGCGATCCAACAGAAGCCGGACACCGTTTCCCAGACAGTAAAACAAAAGCATCACAGCAAACAGTGCCACCAAACTTGCCAATACCGAGTAAGCCTGTACCATCGTAACAATACAGGTACAGGCGCCGGCTGTCAGCATCAGGATCAATGGCATATTCTTTCTGTTCATAATTTTCTTCCATTCCAATATTTGTCAGATGACTGATTCATCTCTTCCTACCGCACGGATATAAAATTCTCCGGTCTCCGGATAAAATGTAACGGTTCTTCCGTAGTTTTTGCCTGTATCCTCTGCTAAAATAGGGATATTGATTTCCTTCAATTTCTTCTTAACAGCCTGCACATTGCGCTCCCCCACCTGCATCATGTCGTTACGACCCTGAAATGTAAACATGGTAGCGCCACCGGCAATCTTAGCAACCATTCTTGCCTTTCTCGCACCAAGTTTTTCCATCTGGCGTACCAGTTCATCAATTCCCGTATCCGCAAATTTTGCAATATTCTGGCTACTGTTACGTATCGTAGTGCTGTCCGGCAGCATAATATGCGCCAGACCGCCTATTTTCGTCACCGGATCGCGGATTGCAATTCCCACACAAGATCCCAATCCCAAAGTCGTCACTCCGTCGGGACTTACGCAGGTCTTCAGATCCGCCATTCCTACCTTAATAATCTCGCTCATTCTGCTCCCCTTCTTCTACCTCTTAGCACCTTATGCAACAGATATTCCCAAAGACGATAATATCTTGGGATAGGATTCAATATCGGGAACCAGAATGAAATAACCGTCAATCTCCACCTCATCGTAAAACTGAGACTGGATCAGTAAAATCTTATCTCCCAAAGTTCCAAATTCAATTGCCGGAACGCTTAGGATCGCTCCCGCCATATCCAGCGTCAGAGAAGGCGGGGTAGGGATAATCGTCAGGTTCGTAAGAGACGACAGGGAATTCAGATAGGCTCCCGTGATAATGTTGCCGATCTCCTGCATTGCAGAAAATTCAATCTCTGAAAAACCTTCCGGCTGTACCATATCTCCAAGAATCTTATGGAGAAGATGTTTTGCGCTGTTCTGTTCCACCAGGAACATCATGCTTCCGGTAATGTCTCCTTCCACCCCCAGGAAAACACCGATCATCACCTGTTCCTCTCCTCCCATCAGTGCTCCGACTTCATTAAAATCCAAAAGCTTTACCTGCGGTACTTTCATATCCACCTTGCAGTTTAACATCTGGGAGAGTGCTGTCATAGCGTTGCCTGCACCTATGTTTCCAATTTCTTTTAAAACATCCAGATATGTTTCCGAAACTTTCTCTAAACTCAGATCTCCCATGGATCCATCTCCTTTATGCGTTTTCCTCCAGTGTAATGGAATTCAGATCCAGAAGAGAGATCAGTTCCCCATTGTGTTTTCCTACACCTGTAATAAAACTCTTTTTATTCTCACCGGCATTCTGAGACATTTTTTCAATCTGGCTGGTACCGAGAGTGACAACTTCCTTCACTTCGTCCACAATTATGCCGACACTGCCCTGCTGTTCCAGTTTCAGAATGATAATTCGGGTAGCACGGGTCAATTCGTCTGCCTCCAGTCCCATTTTCAGTCGGAGGCTCATTACCGGCAGTACTTCTCCACGCAGATTAATAACACCTTTCAGATATGCGGGTACCTTGGGTACTCTGGTAATGTGCTGCATTCTGACAATGTTGTCTATGTAACGGATATCAATGCCGTACTGCTCATCACCGAGGCGGATCACAATATACTGGAAAAATTCCTCCTCAATTTTACGCTCATCTCCGGCTTTTAACGTATTTTTCATGCTAAGTTCTTCCATAATCGTCATCTCCCTCCTTACAGTAATGCATTTGCATCCAGGATCAGTGCCACTTCACCGTCACCCAAAATCGTTGCACCGCTGATAAATTTACACTGCTTGATATATTTGCCAAGAGATTTGATAACGATCTCCTGCTGACCGATCAGTTCATCGATCACAAGACCTGCCATTTTGTCTCCCTTCTTGACGATTACCACAATCAGATTATCCTCGGCAGATCTGGTACTTTCCACATCCAGTACTTCCGTCAGACGGATCAGGGGAATTACCGTTCCTCTTAAGTTGATCACTTCTTTGTTCTCTACCAGTTTGATATCCTTCGGTGAGATATCTTCGATGGTCTGAATGGATCCCAGGGAGATCGCATATTTTTCTCCACCTACGACTACCATCAGTGCCTGAATGATTGCAAGGGTCAGAGGCAGACGGATCGTCCAGGTACTTCCCTCTCCCCATTTTGATTTCACTTCTACTTCACCGCTTAAGGATTCGATCTTGGACTTCACGACATCCAGTCCCACGCCTCTTCCCGATACATCGGTTACTTTTTCGGAAGTGGAAAAACCGGGCTGGAACAGCAGATTGATAATATCTTTTTCCGGCATATTTGCTGCCTGTTCCGCAGTCACCAGATTTTTTTCAATTGCTTTGTTTTTAACAGCTTCCACATCAATACCGTTACCATCATCTCTCACCTCGATGACTACGTTATTGCCATCCTGATAAGCATCCAGGAAAATAGATCCCTGCTCGGGCTTGCCGCGCTGTGCACGAACTTCTGCGGATTCCAGACCGTGGTCAGCGGAATTACGCAGCAGATGCATCAGAGGATCCCCGATCTCATCCACCACGGTACGATCCAGCTCGGTCTCCTCACCGGTCATATACAGTTCCATCTTCTTGTCCAGCTTCTTAGACAGATCACGGATCATTCTGGGGAACTTCACTACAACGCTTTCGATAGGTACCATTCGTACCTTCATTACGGATTCATGCAGATTGGTTGTCACATTTTCCAGATATTCGATCTGCTCATTGAATGCCGTATTGTTGCCATGGTCATTGCTGGAAGCAGCTACCAGAGAGTTTTTGGCAATGATCAGCTCACTTACGAGATTCATCAGAGAATCCAGTTTTTCGATGTCTACACGTACAGTACGGTTGACCACAGGCTTGCTCACCTGTTTTTTCTCCGGAGCTTTAGCAGCCGCAGGCTTCTTCTCTTCTTTTCTCGTTTCAGTCTTTGTCTCGGCTACTTCTTCTTTTTTCTCCTGTGCGGGTTCCTGTGTCTCCTCTTCGGAATGATAATTCTTGGTCTTCTCCAGTTCCAGAACCGCACCGGTCACCTGTGCGATCTCGGATACGCTTTCCGCTGCCTTGATCACATCATCCAGAGAATAATCGGACAAAACGATCAGAGTGAAATCTTTATCGAACTTTTCGTCTTCCACATCCTGTGCGCTGGGTACGGAGACGATGATCTCTCCTTTTTCCTCCACAGCCTTGAACACCAGGAAAGCTCTTGCCGCCTTCAGGATACAGCTGTCCTGTACCACAACATTAATACCGTATACATTTTTGCCCTGTTTCATAGCTTCTTTGATCACGCGGATCTGGCTGTCATCAAACGCAATGCCATTCCATTTTTCCGCACCTGTTCCGGTGCTCTCCGCTGCGGGTGCTGTTGCTTTTTCTTCCTTTGCGGGCTGCTCCTGTCCGGTCTTGTTGGCGTTCAAAATATCATTCAGGGCTTTGATCAGATTTTCATTGTCATTGGTTCCCTCATCGGAGGTCTCCTGAATGTTGTTTTTATACTCCTCCAGAGCGTCCAGGCACTGGAACAGTACGTCGATCATTTCCGGTGTCACCTTAATATTGCCGTTACGCACTTCCGAAAATACATTTTCCATATCATGGGTCAGATTCTGCATCCGCTTATAGCCCATGGTTCCCGCCATACCCTTCAGGGAATGTGCCGCACGGAATATTTCATTGATATTATCCATATTCTCGGGATCTGACTCCAGTTCCAGAATCTGTGTATTCAGGTTCTGCAGATGTTCATTTGTTTCATCCAGAAAAATTTCAAGATATTGGCTTACGTCCATCTTTTCCTCCATTCTGCCGATCACAGCATTGCCGGAAACGGCATATATTACTTAATTTACTCCTACATGCAGTATGATTTCCTGGGCGATCTGGTCTAACGGTACCACCTGATCTGCCAGTCCTGCTGCAATAATACTCTTGGGCATTCCAAATACAATGCTTGTCTCCTGATCCTGTGCGATCACGTATGTTTTCCTGGAAGTTCTCAATTTACCGATCCCTTCCGTTCCGTCCGCACCCATTCCGGTCATAACTGCACATACAACCGTATCAAAGCGGCTGTCCTGCAGGGATTCGTACATATAATTGGCACAGGGTCTGACTCCTTCCCTGTAAGGTTCTTCCGATAAATGCAGTGTATGACGTCCGGCCGGTGAGGTTACCACATGGAGGTGCTTTCCTCCCATGGCGATATAGACCCAGCCCTTTTTCAGTTCTTCCCCCTCTGCTGCCTCTTTTACATGAATCTGGCTTAAATTATCCAGTCTCTCTGCAAGAGATGCTGTGAATCCTGCCGGCATATGCTGTACTACCAGTACCGGTGCATCCAGATTGGCCGGTAACAGAGGGATCACCGATTGCAGCGATTTCGGACCTCCCGTGGAGCTTGCAATTGCCACCACTTTGTTGCCGCCCACACTGACCGGGTGATGATTGATGATCTTCATCATCTCCCTGACTGTGCCCTTCTCTTCGGAAATTATCTTTTCCTCATTGAATGACGGCATTCTGCCGTTAGCCACAACATTCAGTGTCCGTAAAAACTCTCTGCGGAAATTCTCTCCCCGGCAGTCGACTGCACTGTCCGGCTTATGTACGAAATCAAGAGCTCCCAGTTCCAGTGCATCCAGGGTGGTTCTGGCACCTTCCATAGTGTCGGTACTCGCCATCATCACTCTTGCCGGTATCTTGTATTTTCGCAATTCCTGCAACAGCTGCAGTCCGTTCATCCTCGGCATATTCACATCCAGGACAACCGCGTCATAACTGTTTCTGCTCAACAGATCAAAAGCTTCTAATCCGTCTTTTGCTCTGTCAACTACCTGAAACCTTATGTCTGCATCTATTATATCACAGAGCACTCTTCTCATGAGTGCAGAATCATCTACAACCAATATTTTTTTTGGCATCAGTTCAGTCTCTCCTTCTTACGGCTCTTACGCTCTTCTTCAAATATAAACCGAATAATCTCTTCTCTGGTATTTACATCCAGATTGTAGTACTGGACTCTGTGTTCAAACATTCCCCTCCGGTTTTCCAGTTCCTTGACTGCTAAAACCTTTCCGACCACATCATATTTTTTTCTTTCCCCATCTTTTAGCAGATGGTAGCTGCACAGGATCAGGCTCCCGGGTTCATATTTCTGAGATGACAGGAAGCGCAATCCGCCACCACTGATATCTACGATCACACTATGCTTTAACGGAAGTCCCGGCTGAAGCTCATAGGGTGAATTTTTCTCCAGTGCCTCGATTTCTTCTTCCTCCAGATTCCGCGCACACATATCCAGTGCACAACTGAACCGATAATATTCTCTCCGCTGATATTTGCGCAGATTGCTGGTCAGTTCCATCACCAGCACATATACATTATTACTTTTGTAACGATCTACGATTCTGGAAAAACACTGATACAGACTATTCTCTTCGAAAAATACCATATCATATTCGCTTTCCACCGGCAGAAGGATCAGTCTGGTCTGTTCCATTGGCATGGAAATCTCCAGTGTATCCTCCGATAGGATCTGCAGTACACGGCTCTGGTAAACCTTTGTCGTATTTTCGGCTCCGGATTCTCCCAATCCATGTTCCAGCGCCCGAAGCTCTACTTTAGAACCTTCTTCCACAAATCTGGACAACATAATTTTGTACCTCTCTTATCTGGACTGTTTTGCAGCTCCGTTTCTGGTCCCTATAATATGGGAGAAAAAAGCTGCCATTCCGCGCTTCGGTTGTTCTTCCTGTGTTTTATCGCACAATCTCTCCGCAATTCTCTGATATGCCTGACTGGATTTTGCTCCCGGATTCTGTATCGACACAGGCACCTGCTGCATTACTGCCTGCACCACCTGGGGATCCTGTGGTACACACCCCAAATATTCCATGGAGGTCTTAAGATATCTGGTAACCACTGCATTCAGCTTATCAAACAGCACCTGGCCTTCTTTTACATTTTCCACTCTGTTTGCCACCATTTTGACCTTGGTATAGGCCTCTTCATATCTCGGATGTCGGTACAACGCCTTTAACAAAGAATAAGAATCCGTAATGGAAGTAGGCTCCGGCGTCGTCACCAGCAGCACCTCGCCGCTCGCCACCAGGAATTCTAATACGCTGTCCGATATTCCGGCTCCTGTGTCCACTATGATCACATCCGTAAGGGCATCCAGCTCGGCCAGATTCTGTATAATGCAGGTAAGAGCATCTTTTCCCAGATTTGACATTCCGGCAATTCCGGATCCTCCGGAGATAAATCCCACTCCCATAGGACCCTGGGTTATGATGTCACTGATACTTTTTCCTTCGTATACCAGATCACATAAGTTATGCTTTGGCACTGCACCAAACATAATTTCAATATTCGCCAGTCCGAAATCTGCATCTAAAATAACGACCCTTTTTCCCATTTTACGAAATTGAATTGCCAGATTGATAGACATATTGGATTTTCCAACGCCACCTTTTCCGGAGGTGACAGTTATGACTCTTGCAGTCGGTCTTATCTGCTTATTTGCTTTAATAATCCTTAACTGTTCCGCCTGATCCATTTTCCCGCGCCTTTCTGTCTAAGCTTTATTCCTTTCCACCAAGGATCTGTTTTACCGTCTTCTGTGGATTGAATACTTCCATGTCATCCGGAACATTCTGTCCACAGGTCACATAAGCGACCGGTGCACCGGTATAAAGCTTCATATTCAGCAGATTCCCCACTGCCTCCGTTTCATCCAACTTGGTAAAGATCAGCTCATAATCCGCGATCTTACCATAACAGTCTGCAATTCTCTGAAGATCCCTATATTTTGTAGTTGCACTGAGAACCAGAAACACATGATAGTTTCCGGGGTCTTTCAGTGCTCCCACCATTTCCTTCATTTTCTCCAGCTGATCCGCATTCTGATGTGATCTCCCCGCTGTATCTATAAAAATATAATCACAATCCCAATAATCCTTCACTGCAGTCTGCAGTTCTTCCGGGGTATAGATGACCCGGAAAGGTGTCTCCAAAATATTGGCATAGGTTCTTAGCTGCTCTGCGGCCGCAATACGATAGGTATCTGCGGTTAACAGTGCCACTTTCTTTTTATCCTCCACACAATATTTTCCTGCCAGCTTGGCAATGGTAGTTGTCTTACCCACTCCCGTAGGTCCGATAAATAATACAATCCTCGGTCCGTCCGCAGAGGGCGTAATCCCTTCTGACTTTCCGAATTTCAATACCATCTTCTGATAAATATTAGCCAGAAGATAATCAAAGGGCAGGTCTGCTTTTTTGGTTTTAGAGGCATCTTCCAAAATACTGTTTACGTATTTCTCGTCCATCTCGTTATCCAGCATTTTATTATACAACAGCCGGATAAATTTATCCTGTTCCGGATTCTGCTCTTCCTCTTTCTTCTCCGGGGTTTCCGCTTCCGAATCCTTTTTCTCTTTTTCTTCACTGACTGTTTCCCGGTGGGTTCCTATCTCCTCCCCGGTCGCCTGTCTGCTGTTTAACTGACTCTCCAACAGTGTCTGCAGACTGTCCAGCTTTTTTTCTATATTCTCTGTACTGTTTCTGACAAACAGATTTCTGTTCTCCGCCGGTGCATCCGTCGTGCGCGTAATACTTCCATATTGCGGTTTCTGAGGTTTTTCCTCCTCCAGTGCAGCAGTGATCTCTATCTGCTTCGGAGACAGAAATGCAAAAAATCCCTTCTTTTTTACTTCCCTTACATTCATGATCACGAGACCGCTTCCAAGTTCTTTTTTTGCAGCTTCTGTAGCTTCTGCTTCCGTTTTCCCCGTGTATTTCTTGATGATCATATTACTCCTCACTCCTGCGTCGGTTCACTCTTCCTGTTATGCTGTGACCATTCCCACAGATTGTAATTCTACATTTGATTCCACTTCATTGTAAGATACCACGACCAGATCCGGATAATAGTCTTCCGTCAGTCGTTTGAAATACATTCTCACAATGGGTGATGTCATAATAATTGGGGTTTTTCCCATATTTTCCAGCTTTTTGATCTCTTCACCCACAGCGTTCAGTATCGCCTTGCTTCTGGCAGGATCCAGATTCAGGAAAGCTCCCGTCTCCGTCTGTTTTACGCTGCCCATAATTTCCTGTTCGATCTTCGGATCCAGTGTCAATACACTTGTCGTCTCATGGGAAGGGAAATATTTCGTAGAAATCGCTCTCTTGAGGCTCTGTCTTACATATTCCGTAAGGATATCCGTATCCCGCGTCGTTGGCGCATAATCGGCCAGGGTTTCCAGTATTGTCAGCAGATCTCTGATGGATATTCCTTCTTTTAACAGATTCTGCAACACTTTCTGTATTTCACCCAGTCCAAGCAGCTTGGGTACCAGTTCTTCCACGAGGGAAGAATTGTTCTCTTTTACGTTGTTGATCAGGTTCTGAACATCCTGTCTGGTAAGCAGCTCTGCAATATGCTGACGAATGATCTCTGTCAGGTGCGTAGCAATGATCGAGGGAGGATCTACTACTGTATATCCCAGACTCTCCGCACGTTCTCTCTGTCCTTCCGTGATCCAGATCGCCGGCAGGTGGAAAGAAGGCTCAAAGGTAGGGATTCCGGTGATCTCTTCCTCTACATACCCGGGATTCATGGCCATATAATGGTCAAACAGTATCTCTCCCTCACTGACCTGAATTCCCTTGATTTTAATAATATACTGATTCGGGTTCAGCTGAATATTATCCCGCAGTCGGATAATAGGTACCACCGTACCAAGTTCCAATGCTATCTGTCTTCGAATCATCACGACACGATCCAGCAGGTCACCACCTTGGTTCACATCCGCCAAAGGGATAATTCCGTAACCGAATTCCAATTCGATCGGATCCACCTGCAGCAGGCTGTTGACATTTTCCGGCTGTCGTATCTCCTCCGCAGCTGCTTCCTCACTGTCTACTTCCTGTTCAATCTTTGCCGTCTCAATCGTGCCCTCAATATTTCTCGCCACAATGATAAATACCAGGCCAAGACCCACGAACAGGATCGTGTTCAGTTGTGTCACAAATCCTAAAACAGCCAGCATGGCCCCTACCAGGTACAGTGCTTTCGGCACACCGAACAGCTGGCTTACCAACGTAGTGCCAAAGTCAGCATCCTTGCTTCCTTTGGTCACAAGAATACCGGTGGAAAGTGAAATCAGCAGAGAAGGGATCTGGCTTACCAGACCGTCACCAATGGTCAGGATCGCATATTTGTTCAGGGCCGCTGTAATATCCATTCCCTGCCTGGTCATTCCCATAATAATACCACCCACGATATTGATCGTGGTGATCAGAAGACCCGCTACCGCATCTCCCTTTACGTATTTTACAGCACCATCCATGGAACCGAAAAAGCTTGCCTCTTCCTGGATCTTCTCTCTGCGTCTCTTGGCTTCCGCATCCGTGATGGCTCCGGTATTCAGATCTGCATCAATTGCCATCTGCTTACCGGGCATTGCATCCAGGGTAAATCTTGCGGTTACTTCAGACACTCGCTCGGAACCTTTATTGATTACCATGAACTGGATCAATATCAGAATAATAAAGATGATAACGCCGATGACCAGGTCGCCGCCGCCTACGAATTCGCCGAAGGTCTCCACGACATTACCGGCATTACCATCCCGCAGGATCAGTCTGGTGGAGGAGGTGTTCAGTGCTATTCGGAAAATTGTTGTAAACAACAGCATAGTGGGAAAGAACGACATATCCAGCACTTCCTTGCTGAACATGGTGGCGAACAGAACCGTCAACGCAATGGAAATATTGACAGCCAGCAATATATCCAGAAGCCAGGCCGGAATCGGTACAATAAACATGATAATGGCAGCCATGATATAAATTGCTACACCCACATCCGCTTTTTTCATTTTCATATGCACCTGACCTCCTTTCTGTCTTTTTTGTAAATTCTTCTTAAGTTATATCTTCCCCTGCAGATGATATACAAATGCCAGCACTTCCGCCACTGCCTGATAAAGCTCCGGAGGGACTGCCTGTCCCACATCCACATTGGCATACAGCATTCTGGCCAGGGGTTTATTCTCTACGATTTCTATCTGATGGTCTCTGGCGATCTCTTTGATCTTAGCCGCCAGATAATCTTCTCCTTTAGCGATCACAATGGGAGCATCCGCCACCTCCGGATCGTATTTTATGGCAACCGCATAATGCGTGGGGTTCGTAATAACCACATCTGCCTGGGGGAGATTCTGCATCATTCTGCGCTGGGAGGCTTCCCGCATTCTCTGTCTAATACGGCCTTTGATCTGCGGATCTCCTTCCTGCTGCTTATATTCTTCTTTTACTTCCTGCTTGGTCATTCTCATGTCCCTGCTGAATTTTACCTTCTGATAGATAAAATCAGCTGCCGCAATGATCATGTAGATCAGTGATATTCTGATTCCGAGATCCGTCACCGTATTCCCGATCAGTCCGATCGCCTGCATCAGATCCAGATCATATAGCTGATACAACAGGGGCCATTTATTCTTCAGATAATTATAGCATATGTAAACGATCAGTCCAATCTTCAGGAGGGATTTGATCAGTTCTACCACTGAGTTGACTGAAAATATTCTCTTAAATCCAGACACCGGACTCATTTTGGAAAACTTCGGCTGCAATGTTTTTCCGGTGGGATGCCATCCTACCTGGACCACATCACTTAAAAAAGCAATCAGGAAACCGATCAGCAGAAGCGGTGCCATGATCACTACGGCTTCCAGCATCATTTTTCGGAATACCAGTGTGGTATCCTGTTGCGGCATATTGCCATGCCAGAACGTTACCACCTCGGGAATCTTCTCATAAATAACCGTAAAAACATTCATGAACTGATATCCCATATTTCCTACCCATAGTTTCAGTACCAGGAACACCGCCAGTAATCCAAGCCCATTAGCAACCTCACGGCTTTTGGCAACCTGTCCTTCTTTTCTGGCATCTGTTAATTTTTTCTCGGTAGCAGGTTCTGTCTTCTCCCCGCCCTGGCCTTCTGCGGCAAAGAATTGCAGATTATATTCTAAGCTCACATCATACCTCCGATAAAAGATACTACCATCTTCTTCATTTCCTGATACACAAAATCCGCTGCCCCAGGCAACATTCCGGCCGTAAGGAACAGGGCAGACAATCCCGCCAGCACCTTCAGCTGAATTCCCACCGCAAACATATTCATCTGCGGTGACACCTTGGCCAGCACACCTAAAATGGCATTTAACAGCAATGTCACACAAAAAATCGGCAATACAATGCGAAAGCCGATCAGAATATAATCATTCATAAATTCTATCATGGAGTTCAGCAGACTGTCCGCATGAAAAGTCACACCGTTTACGGGGATCAGTGTAAAGCTGTCTGCAAGTGCTCCAAACAGATAGCGGTACATTCCGGAAGCGATCAACATCAACATAAAAGAATACTGATATAACGCACCGGTGATACTGGTACTCTCTCTGGTAGCCGGATCCATCAGGGTTGCCATGGACAGGCCGGTCTCCATATCTGCAATGGATCCGGCGAAATTCACGATTGCCATGCAGATATTCGCGCCGAATCCGATCAGAAGTCCGGCAATTGCCTCTTTCATGACGATCACGGCATACTCCATCACCGTATCAAATACAACCGCATCTGCCGGTGTCAGTGTTTCATACAGCAGGATCGATGTAAAAAAACTGATACCGATCCGGATCCTGGCAGGAGTATCGTTCATTCCAAAATACGGTGCTATGTATACAAAACAGGATACCCTGACAAAAATCAATAAAAAATATTCAAGATCATATATCGAAAACGAAAAATCTATCATGAAGTCATCCCGTCACCTGTGTACATACTGGCTGAAACTCGACCAAAGCTGTACTGTGTATTCTACCATAGTATTCATCATCCAGCTGCCAAGCAGGATCAGCGTCAGAAAGATCGCTATGATTTTAGGTACAAATGTCAATGTCTGTTCCTGAATAGATGTCACCGTCTGAAAAATACTGATGATCAGACCCACGATCAAAGACACCAGAAGTACAGGAAGCGATACCTTGATGATCACATAGAGTGCATTGTTAGTCATTTCCGATACTGCATCAATCGTCATAGTAACACCTCACCTTCCGATTAATAGAACGTCTGCACCAGCTGACCTATGATCAGTGCCCATCCATCTGCCAGAACAAACAGCAGTATTTTGAAGGGCATGGAAATCGTCGTAGGTGGCAGCATCATCATACCCATACTCATCAAAGTCGACGCCACTACCATATCGATCACAATGAAAGGAATATAAATCGTAAATCCGATCCAGAATGCAGTACGCAATTCACTGATCATAAAACTCGGTACCAGCACGGAATTGGGAATATCCTCCAGGGTTCCATCCCACTCCAGTCCGGCGATATCCATAAAAAGTTCTACGTCCTTTACCTGTGTCTGCGGATACATGAACTCCCGCAAGGGAGCCATTCCTTTTTCCAGTGCTTCACTCTGGTCGATGGTTCCCGCTTCAAACGGCTGGATCGCCTCTTCATTGATTCTCGTAATGGTAGGCTCCATAATAAAAAACGTCAGGATCAATGCCAGACCGATCAGGATCTGATTGGGCGGTGCTGTCTGCGTATTCAATGCCGATCTGGTAAAGTGCAGCACAATGATGATCCTGGTAAAAGAGGTCATCATAATGATAATGGTCGGTGCCAGTGCAATCAGTGTCAGAGTGATCAGAATTCTCAGTGCTCCATTGATCTGACCGTTCCCATTATTGTAGGTAATGCTGACCGTATTGGCTGTATTCAACGACCCTACTTCCTCATGGGTAGTCGCCGTTCCGGCAGGATTGATCACTGTGGAGACCTCTGTGTCTCCCGTAAGATGTCTTTCCGAAGCCTGTGCCTTTATCGGTACGCAAATACACAATATGCCCACCGTGACCAGCAGGCATACCATATACGTTGCAATCTTAAATTTATTACTCCAGTTAATGATCTTGTTCTTCATTCTCTTTCTTAGCCGCACGTTTCAATAACTCCCGGAAGCCAGAAGTATTATCTGTTGTTGTCTTGTCCTTCAGCTGCCCGGCAGGAATTTCTCCCAGATTTGTTACGGTATCTTTGCAGACCGCAATCGCAAAATAGCTTTCGCCAATGCGAACCAACTGGATATATTTGTTGTTGGCAATCCGGACGGTCTCCAATACTTCAATATTCCCCGCTGCACCCTGCTGTTTCTGATATCCGGCAATCCATTTTGTCACCAGCGCAGTCACCGCCAGTACCGCCACAAAGATCAGCAACACTGTGATGAATTGCGCATAACTGTCTGTTTTTCCGGTAAGTATGATCATTAACCCACTACCTTTTTCACTGCTTCAATAACACGCTCAGCCTGGAAAGGCTTTACAATGAAGTCCTTGGCTCCGGCCTGAATGGACTCAATAACCATTGCCTGCTGTCCCATAGCGGAACACATAATTACTTTTGCTCCGCCGTCGATCTTTTTGATCTCTTTTAATGCCTGGATTCCATCCATCTCAGGCATAGTGATATCCATAAGTACGAGATCAGGATTTACCTCTTTGAACTTTTCCACTGCCTTCAATCCGTTTTCTGCTTCTCCTGCCACATTATAACCGTTCTTGGTCAGAATGTCCTTGATCATCATTCTCATAAATGCTGCATCATCACAGATTAAAATATTCTTAGCCATTTAATTTTCCTCCGTTTATTTGGTCTGTTCTCTGCCTACTTTATAATCTCCGTAATTCGTACGCCAAAACTCTCTTCAATTACAACAACTTCTCCCTTGGCTACGAACTTGCCATTCACCAATACGTCGATCGGCTCACCGGCAATACGGTCAAGCTCTATGATCGTTCCCGGAGAGAAGTCCAGAATATCGGATATGGATTTTGTCGTTCTGCCAAGCTCCACCGTTACTTCCAGTGGAACATCTTTGATCAGTCCGATATTCTCCTGTCCGGTAGTGCCCATATTGTCATTCGAAAAGCTCTGGAACTGCGCAGGCTGTACATTCACATTCTGTCCCGGCATTCCCATCATGCCCATCTGGTTCATGCTGTTCATGCCCATGTTACCCATCTGGTTCATGCCGTTCATGCCCATATTGCCCATCTGGTTCATGCCGTTCATGCCCATGTTGCCCATCTGGTTCATGCCATTCATGCCCATGTTACCCATCTGGTTCATGCCGTTCATGCCCATGTTGCCCATCTGGTTCATGCCATTCATGCCCATGTTGTTCATCTGGTTCATGTCATTCATGCCCATGTTGTTCATCTGATTCATGTCATTCATGCCCATGTTACCCATCTGGTTCATGCCGTTCAGATTCGTATTGTTCATCTGATTCATGTCATTCATGCCCATGTTACCCATCTGGTTCATGCCGTTCAGATTCGTATTGTTCATCTGCGTCTGATTATCAGTACCCGGTGCAGGAATCTGCGCTGTGGTATCGGTATCATTCTCCGGCTGTGCAGGCTTTTTCTCTGTCACTTCATCAATGTTAGCCATCTGCGTATTGATAAATGTCTCTACCAGCTTACGGGCAAAATCTATGGGATACAGCTGCATGATAGTGCTGTCCACCAGATCATCAATCTGCATGCGAAAAGAGATCTTTACAAAAGTACCTCCCAAAAATGGGGAAATTTCTTTGCCGTCTTTTACTTCTGTCAGGTCGAACAGGGAAGACTCAGGCGGGCTGATGTCGATCACCGTCTGCAGCAGCGTAGATAGTGAGGTGGCTGCTGATCCCATCATCTGATTCATTGCCTCGGAGATTGCACTCAGATGCAGTTCTCCCAGTTCTCCTTCTGTATTGGTACCGTCACCGCCCATCATCAAGTCGGTGATCACTTTTACATCATGCTCTTTTAACACCAGAATATTGGTGCCGTCCAACCCCTGTGTATACTTGATCTGAATAAATACGCAGGGCTTCTCGTAACTATCCAGCAAAGTCTTCCATGTGGCCAGTGTAACCACCGGAGTGGTAATATTTACTTTGCGGTTTACCAGTGAATATAATGTAGTGGCGGAAGAACCCATGCTGATATTGGCTACTTCGCCAATGGCATCCTTCTCCACATCTGTCAGTTTCTCTTCGTCTCCGACAGTCGGTGCCACATCTTTCACATATCCATTATCCGTATTTTCAGCCGAGCTGCTGTCCTGAGGTGTCTCCGGCGATGCACCGCTGTCCGCGGTGTCCGACAGATCCATGCCTTGCAGCAGGGCATTTATCTCATCCTGAGATAACATCCCATCCATCGTTACTCCTCCTCTCTGATCACCGATGTGATCTGAACAGCATACGAATCTTTCTCTGTACCCGGTAATGCTGTGAACTTCTTAATATTGCCCACATACACTTCCATATCGGTATCCACTCTGGAATCCAGTCGAATACAATCTCCAACCTGCAGATTCAGAAAATCGCTTACGGAAATTGTGCTCTTGCCCAGCACCGCTTTAATGGGAACATCCACTCTGCGGATCATGGATTCAATGTACTCTTCGTAGTGTTCATCATGGTTCTCCTGCATTGTGGAGAACCAATATTTGGTGTTCAGTTTATCCATCACATCTTCCAGTGTAAAGAAAGGAAGACAGATATTTAACATTCCTTCTACATCCCCAATTTTCATGTTCAGGGTTACAATGGCGATCATATCGCTGGGAGCGATCACCTGCGCAAACTGGGGATTCGTCTCTAGCCTGCTTAAGACCGGCGAGATATCAACAACATTTTTCCAGGGTTCCCGTAACAATTGGGTGAACATTACCAATAATTTCTGTAATATTGTCAATTCAATATCTGAAAATTCCCTGCTTTTTTCCAAAGGCTGTCCGCTGCCTCCCAGCATACGATCAAGCATGGCATAGCACAGATTGGTTGCTATCTCAATAATGATATTGCCGTTAAGTGGTGCAAAATTAATAATGCCGAGTACCGACGGATTTGATAGTGCATTGGAGAATTCACTGAAAGTAACCGTCTCGGAACTTGCAACCGATACCTGTACGTTTTTACGCAGATATACCGGCAGGTTTGTCGATACCAGTCTGCTGTAATGTTCAAATATAATCTCCAATGTTCTTAAGTGTTCTTTGGAGAATTTGGTGGGACGACTGAAGTCATAATTTTTAACCTGCTTCTCATCCTCACCCTGAATCTGATCCACATCCAGATCTCCATCCGACAATTGTTTCAAGAGATTATCAATTTCGCTTTGTGAAAGTATATCACTCACAGGACCTCACCTCCTGTCATCTTATTTTTGTGGTTCATCAGCCGAATTTCACTCCACTGATTGCAACCTTATAGATGAAGTCGGATTGGAACAGATCCTGCACAGACTTCAGGATTTCCTCTTTCAAACCTTCCATATCCTCTCTGCACTCATCTTCCGTATGTGCGGAAACCGTAGCGGTAATGGCATCCTTGATCAGATTTTCATAGCCGGACAGTGTTTCACTGCTTCCGTAGGTCTTATAATCCTTGCTCTTTTTATTGATAGACAGCGAGACATCAAACATAATATAATCCTGCTTTGCTCCCGCCTCACTCTTCAGCGGGATCGTCATAGAATCCGCAATATTATATACTTCTGTATCCGTAAGAGGAACATTCGTCGTCCCCTCTGCTCCCGGAACCGTCAGTTCCAGATTCATGGCAGTCGTGATATTATCCACCAGCTGTGCCGTCTTCTTATTCGTTCCCACAATGCTTACCAGCATAACACCGGTCAACGCAATATTCACGATAAGTAGTGCCAGGATCAGCACTGTCATCAGATTTTTCTTCATACTATTCTGCTTCCTTTCCCTGTCTGCCTTAATTTGCCGCAGAAGGATTATATATTCTGATCTCTACCCTTCGATTCTTACTTCTGCCCTCTTCTGTGGAATTGTCCGCCACGGGGGTGCGGTCTCCCATTCCCGCATGCCGGAGATTTGCAGGATTCAGTGAAGTATTATCCACAAGGTAATAAAATACAGATAGTGCACGTGCACTGCTCAGTTCCTCGTTATCAGCGAACCTCGCACTATGTATCGGAACATTATCCGTATGTCCCTCAATTTCAATTACAGAATCACTGCCATATCGTTCCAGGATCACTCCCACTTTGTCCAATACTGTCTTGGACTGTTCCTTCAGGGAATCGCTTCCGGAATCAAATAAAAGAGCTCCCTTCATAGAAAGCTGTACATATTGCGCTGTGAAAGATACATCCACCTGATCCGCCAGGCTGTCCTCATTTACAGCTTCCTGTACCATTTCGGACAGTTCTTCATTGCTTTGAAGATTTTTCTCATTCAGTGCCTCCTGCAGTGCCTCTGTGCTGTCATATTTCTCATAATTGTCGGAATCTGTTTCACTGTCCGCATTTCTTCCGGCATTACTGATAAATTCATCCAAATCATTCAGCTGGCTGACACCGTTGCTGATCAATATTCCTTCACCGATTGCTGTAGAACCCGCATCAAAAATACTGAATGTACTGTTAGACATTGCTGCCGCCATTGCATTCCACTTATTTGCATCAATGGATGACATGGAAAACAGCATGACAAAGAAGCACAGAAGCAAATTCATCAGGTCACTGAAAGTGGCCATCCATGCCGGTGAACCAGCAGGTGGATCTTCAGGCTTACGTTTTGCCATTAAGCTTCACCCCCCGCTTCTCCTTCTTCATCTGCACTTGTTCTGTCCTTCGGAGGAAGGAATGACTTTAATTTTTCCTCAATGACACGGGGATTTTCACCTGCCTGTATGGACAAAAGTCCCTCGATCATGACTTCCTTCTGCTGCATCTCTATCGCATTATCCGCTTTTAATTTATTGGATACCGGCGTACAGATCCAGTTAGCCAGCAGGGATCCGTACAATGTAGTGATCAGTGCAACCGCCATGGCAGGTCCCAGTGTGGACGGATCATCCATATGATACAGCATATCTACCAGACCGATCAGGGTACCGATCATACCCCAGGCAGGACCCATGGCCGCCAGTGTATCCCAGAAGCCAATCGTATCCTTATGTCTACCCTCCACGCTGACCAGTTCCGTCTCCATAATCGCACGTACCAATTCGGGATCGGTTCCATCGACGATCAGAAGAATTCCTTTCTTCAGAAAAGGGTCATCCAGGTCGGTTGCTGCTTCTTCCAACGAAAGCAGGCCTTCCTTACGTGCCACATTGGAAAGCTCTATGATCTTACCGATCATATCCGAAGTATTCAGTGTGGGCGCTTTGAAGATCAGTGTGAAAGATTTCAAACCAGCTATGTAATTCTGCAAACTCACGGACGTGAGGGTACAGGAAAATGCTCCGCCAAAGGTAATGATTGCAGAAGCCGGATCCAGATATTCCCTGAATCCTCCCACACCTGCGGAACTTATGATACCAAATACCAACATGAATAATGCCAGCAATATACCGGCTAAAGAAGCTATATCCACTTAAATCACCTGACATTCTGCCTTATCTTGCAAAAATATCCTTTCTGTATAATATTACAAGATTTTTTATTTCTTGTCTACTTTCTTTTACAATAATTTTTTTCCCGGTGGTCAGTGTCAGCACTGTATCCGGGGTCTCTTCTACCAGTTCGATCAGGTCCGGATTCACCAATACCTTGATTCCATTGATCTTCGTGACTTCAATCATATTACCGTCTCCTATTCTGCCCTGCGGATTTAACAGGATTATTTGTAATGATGTAGTACTTTTTTCCCTTGATGTTTTATATACACAAAAGGGACAGGCTTCTATCCTATCCCCTTATGCAGTCAAATTATTTTTTACGATTTCTTAACGCTTCAGATTGGTCAGTTCCTCAAGCAATGTATCGGACACGGTAATGATACGGCTATTCGCCTGGAATCCTCTCTGTGTGGTGATCATCTCGGTAAACTCAGACGACAGATCTACGTTACTCATCTCCAACTGACCGGTGGACATGTATCCGCCGCCTGCAGTGATATCTACGCCAATACCGTCGAATTCACCGGAGTTCAGTGTTGCGGAGTAGAGATTATCGCCCTCCTTCTCCAGGCCGGAAGCATTGGCAAAGGCTGCTGTGGCGATCTGTCCGAGCAGCTTAGTCATACCATTGTCATAGCTTGCGTAGATCATGCCATCCTTCTGGATGGATACACCGATCATATCTCCCAGACGACGTCCGGTTCCCAGTCCGTCCAGGTCTCCGCTGGTAGCACCGATGGTGGAGGTACCCTTGTTATCGTAGTTGGTACACTCGGACAGATCGATAGTAACATCGGAGAAATTACCACCCAAAGCAGAAAATGCTGCATTAACGTTCAGGTTTGTAGTAGAGCCGCCGACACTTTCCAGTTTACCGGTATCTTTATTAAATACTACAGTAGTTCCTTCAAAGTAACGGCCCTCCATAGTAATCGCACTACCGTTAGCAGGAAGTACATCTGTCGTTTTACCGGCCATCATATTTCCAAGCAGATCCTGTATCGTCAGTTGCTTATCCTTATCTGCAGTACTCGTGATATACAGATTCAGGAATTCATCAGTAGATCCTTCGTATCCATAAGCCTTCGCGATGGCATCCAACGCTTTCTGCTGTTTCTGTGCCGCTGCATCATCTGCTGGAGTGATCAGACTTCCATCCGCCTTAAAAATATCTGCAAGATTGGCTACGTCTGTAGTGCCATCCTTGGTTTTCAGCACTTTTCCATCCCACTTGTAGGCATCGGTATTTAATGTTACCTTAGTCTCCATCTTCTGTTGGGATCGATTACCAAATTTCAGTTTTGAAATATCGATTTCTGCTCCGGTAGAATCCAACAGCTTGCTCAATTCCATACTGTACTCATTGGTTTTATCACCGCCGGACTGCTTAAAGGTAAACTTCGCAGTATAACTGTAACCTCTCGCATCGAAGAAGTTCAGGTTTACGGTCTTACCGTTGGCACTGGTCACATCCTTATCGTTCTCATCCAGAATACCGGAAATATTTGCTTTTGTGGTAGCCTCAGGAGGATATGTCATATTTGCTGCACTCATAATACGCAGTGCAGTTACGGTATCCTGCTTGATGTTGCCTGTGGTCTCATCCACGCCCCAACCCATGACATTGTAACCGGTGCTTGTCATTGCCAGGTTGCCGGCGCCATCTACATAGAAAGAACCGTCTCTGGTAAAGAAGTTCTCGGAGCCGTTGTTGACTACGAAGAAATTGTCTCCGGTGATCATGATATCAAAGGGGTTGCCGGTAGACTGTGCGGAACCCTGTGTGGTGATGGCAGTGTTGATAGCTCCTGCCTTAACGCCCAGACCGATCTGCTTGGCATTGGTACCGCCGACACCGGTGGTAGCGTTGGCACCACTGGCCTTCTGCGTGGTCTGGCTCATCAGTTCACTGAAAGTCATGGAACTGGATTTGTAAGCTGTTGTGTTGACGTTGGCAATATTATTACCGATTACGTCCATTCTGGTCTGGTGTGTTTTCAGTCCTGCTACACCAGAATACAATGATCTCATCATAGTGCTTGTTCCTCCTGTGTTCGGAACCGTACTCTTTCTCTGTCATTCAAAAGAGGGTAACCTCCATTAAGGTCCGGTCTACATAATTACGGCTCCGTTAATATTTGTAAATACATTTTCTTCGGTTTCTCTGCTGTCCATCGCAGTGACTACGGTCTTATTGGGTACATTCACAATAAATGCCAGATCGTCCACGATCACCAGAGAATCCCTGATCCCCTTCTGTCCCGCTTTTTGCGCTCCGTCGTTCAAGCGTTCCAGCTGTGC
>OGZL01000647.1_pt1 | contig 27299 bp, 27 predicted proteins | sample 1576761 | NCBI WGS metagenome assembly OGZL01 (sample SAMEA3541595, study PRJEB24748) | human gut metagenome | biome: human gut; feature: human-associated habitat; material: faeces | place: China | collected 2012
GCGATTTAAAATGGCGAGATGCGTTGCTGGTCGCACATCGTGTGAACAGTAACGATGAAAGGAAACGGAATGGATCAGACATTTGAAAAGAGAAAAAAAGTGATTTATGACTTTATTTGTGATGATTTTTATATCCCAATGAAAGTCAAAGAGATTGCGACGGTTCTTCAGGTATCGAAAGAACAGAGAAGAGAGCTTCAGGAAGTGTTGGATGCACTCGTTGAAGAAGGAAAGATTACACTTTCTAAAAGAGGGAAATACAGTAAAGGGCAGACGAAGCGTATCACAGGAACCTTCCAGGCGAATATCCGTGGATTTGGATTTGTTATGGTAGAGGGTGAAGATGAGGATATCTTTATTCCGGGAGAGAATGTGAACGGTGCATTCCAGGGAGATGAAGTGGAATGTATTATCACAGGTGCGCCGGGAGGTAAGAGAAAAGAAGGAAAAATCGTAAGAATCGTGTCGCATCAGGTGAAGAAGATTGTCGGATTGTATGAGAAGAGTAAGAGTTTTGGATTTGTACGTCCGGATAATCAGAGATATCTGAAAGATATTTATATTCCGGCTGGAAAAGAGATGGGTGCCATGGACGGTCATAAGGTTGTGGTAGAACTGACATCTTATGGACAGGAACATGCTAAGCCGGAAGGAAAGATTGTTGAGATCATCGGTCATGTGAATGATCCGGGAGCAGATATTTTATCTATTGTAAAGGATTATGATCTTCCTACAGAATTTCCGGAGAAGGTATTGAATCAGGCGGTTCGTGTTGGAAAAGATGTATCAGAAGCAGATTGTGCAGGAAGATTGGATTTACGTGACTGGCAGATGGTTACGATCGACGGTGAAGATGCGAAGGATCTGGATGATGCGGTTTCTCTGATAATGAAGGATGAGAATTATCAGCTGGGAGTTCATATTGCGGATGTTACCAATTATGTACAGGAGAAAAGTGCTCTGGATCGAGAAGCACTGAAGCGTGGGACGAGTGTTTATCTTGCTGACCGTGTCATACCGATGCTGCCGCATGTGTTGTCGAATGGCATCTGTTCTCTGAATGCAGGGGAAGACCGTCTGGCATTATCCTGTATTATGACAGTGTCTCCGAAAGGCGAGGTGATCGATCATCAGATCGCGGAGACTGTGATCCGGGTAGACAAGCGTATGAGTTATACAGGTGTATCTAAGGTGCTGGCAGAAGAACCGGAAGCACTGAAAGAAGATAAGGATTTTGTTCCGATGATTCAGAAGATGCAGGAACTTTCAACGATTCTCAGAGAACGACGTGGCAAGAGAGGTTCGATTGATTTTGATTTTCCAGAGACAAAGATTGAATTGGATGAGAAGGGGAAACCAATCAATATCAAACCTTATGAGAGAAACAGTGCAACGAAGATCATTGAAGATTTTATGCTTCTTGCTAATGAGACAGTGGCAGAAGAATATTTTTGGAGAGAGGTTCCATTTCTCTACAGAACGCATGAAGTTCCGGATGAAGAGAAGATAAAAAAACTGAGTACCTTTATCAATAATTTCGGTTATCATATTCATGTGCATGATGAAGTAAAGCCAAAGGAGATTCAGAAACTTCTTAGTCAGGTGGAAGGAACCCCGGAAGAAGCTCTGATTAGCAGACTTACATTACGCTCCATGTGCCAGGCAAAATACACAACAGATAATACAGGACACTTTGGACTGGCAGCGAAGTATTATACACATTTCACTTCTCCGATCCGCCGTTATCCGGATCTCCAGATTCACAGAATCATTAAGGAGAACCTGCGCGGACGATTGAATGAGAATCGTATAGAACATTATGACAAGATCCTCCCGGAAGTAGCGAAGCAGTGTAGTGACAGAGAACGACTGGCAGAAGAGACAGAACGTGAAGTTGTGAAGATGAAAAAAGCAGAGTATATGCGCATGCATATTGGAGAAGAGTACGAAGGTGTCATTTCCGGTGTTACAAAATGGGGAATCTATGTAGAACTTCCGAATACAGTAGAAGGTCTTGTTCATGTTGTGGATCTGCGGGACGATCATTATAATTTTATAGAGCAGACGTATGAAATGGTTGGAGAGCATACAGGAAAGACATATAAACTTGGTGAAAAGGTGCGTGTCCGCGTAAGTGATGCAGATAAGCTGCTCCGAACGATTAATTTCGAGCTGGCATAATACTTGCAGGAGTGCGGTTAAAATAGATGAGTTAGAGGTTGGAATCAGATGGCAAAGACAGAGAAAAAACTTATTGCGAATAATAAAAAAGCATATCATGATTATTTCATTCTTGAGAAATACGAAGCAGGACTTGTGCTGCATGGCACAGAAGTAAAGTCTCTTCGTATGGGAAAGTGTAGTATTAAAGAAGCATTTATTCGTGTGGAAGACGGGGAGATGTATATCTATGGTATGCATATCAGTCCTTATGAGAAGGGGAATATCTTTAACAAAGATCCGCTTCGTGTGAGAAAGCTGCTTCTTCATAAGAAGGAGATACTGAAAATATTTGGTAAGATGAAAGAACAGGGAATTACAGTTGTTCCACTGCAGGTTTATTTCAGTGGAAGTCTTGTAAAGATTGAGATTGGACTTGCCAAAGGTAAGAAATTATATGACAAGCGTGAGACAATCGCAAAGAAAGATCAGAAGCGTGAAGCACAGAGAGAATTCAAAGCGTTCAATCGATAAAGGATTGAGGCAGGAGCGAATAGAAAAAGCAATTGGATCAGAAACCAATTGCTTTTTTTACTTCATTGATATCGCCAGTAAATACAAGTCCACCCATTCCGGCTTCTTTTGCTGCATTGATGTTTGGCTCAAGATCATCAATAAAGAAACATTCTTCTGCCTTTAAATCGAATTTCCTGAGAAAATGACTGTAGATTTCAGGAGACGGCTTTGCAAGTTTGATCGGTCCGGAAAATAAGATTCCGTCAAACTGAGAAAGAAGTTCATTTCCTTCATAGTATTCTGCAAAATAGGTTGGAGCATTAGACAGCAGATAGATTGGTATATTGCGCTCTTTTAATTCATGGATAAATGTAATGGTATCCGGAAGTAAAGTAGTGCAGCGTGGCCATTCTTTTGCAAACCGGCGGATGCAGTCCTTCAAATGTTCCGGAACCTGATCGATGATTTCATTTATGTAACTATCATAATCAAGTGTGCCGGCGTCAAGTTCTGCCCAGCGTTTATAAACGATTTCAGATAAATAATCCAGTTCTTCTTCATATGGGCAGAATTCTGAGAGGATCGCTTTTCCATCAAAACGTCCGATGACATTTCCAAAGTCAAAAACAATATTCTTGTATTTCATGACAAATTCCCTTTCTATAGATGCTTATTTGTAACTGTTCAGAGCCAAGCAAAATTTCATAAAACAGGTGTAAAATGCTTGCATTTTTAAGACTGTTTTTGAAATTTTATTTGGCGGATACGCCACACCGACGAAATGCATAGCATTTTGGAGGTTGGTTCTGAACAGTTACGTTTATTTCATTATACTGCGCAGAAAAGACAGATTCAAATAAAATATGCATTGCTGTTCACACGGGAGTGAACAGTAACATCGTGCGAACAGTAACTAATAGACAAAAAGAGAAAATCTGTCTAAAAATTATCTTGACATCTATTTTATTTATGATATACTTTGAGAGTCAAAGTATTTAAAGGTCAAAACAATTATGGTTCAGATATGGAAAGAATCATACTGTGAAGAGTGACAATTATTTTGACAGAGTTGGAGAAGAGATATGATAGGAAGAATATGCGGGACAGGATCGTACATACCGTCCCATCGAATGGACAACGTGGAATTGTCCTCTCTGGTCGACACAAGTGATGAATGGATCCGGGAACGCACAGGAATTCAAAGCCGACATCTCGCAAAACAGGAGACGGTATCTTTTATGGCTGCAAAAGCAGCAGAAGAAGCTCTTGCAGACAGCGGGCTGAAAGCAGAAGAGATTGACCTGATCCTTGTAGCGACGTCTTCTTCAGAAACAGTATTTCCGAATACTTCCTGTGAAGTGCAGAAAGCAATCGGTGCAGTTCATGCATGGGGATACGATCTGAATGCAGCCTGTTCGGGATTTATTCTCGCATTGAATACGGCGCAGTCATATATCCGTTCGGGTCTTGTTAAGACTGCACTGGTGATCGGTGCAGAGAAGATGAGCAGAATTGTAGACTGGAAAGACCGTGGAACTTGCATTTTATTCGGAGACGGTGCAGGTGCAGTGGTTCTCCGGGGAGAAGAAAGTGAAAGTGCAGAAGCAGTCTACACGGCCATGGCACATTCGGCAGGAGACAAAGGAGAGGCATTGACCTTACAATATGGAACAGAAGAAACGCCGGTAATTCGGATGGATGGACAGGCAGTTTTTAAGTTCGCTGTGAGAAAAGTACCGGAAATCATCGAAGAAATGTTGAAAAAAGCAGATGTTTCAAGAGAAGATGTGGATTACTTTGTTTTGCATCAGGCAAACAGAAGAATCATTGAAGCGGCTGCAAAGAGGGTTGGCGTAGAAATTGAGAAGTTCCCAATGAATCTTGGTGAATATGCGAATACGTCGGCGGCGTCAGTTCCAATCCTTTTAAATGAAATGAATCGGGATGGAAAGCTGAAAAGAGGTCAGAAAATTATACTTGCCGGATTCGGGGCAGGACTTACATGGGCAGGATGCCTGATGGAATGGTAAATTCAAGAAAGGAAAACAAAATCATGTTAGAAAAAGTAAAAGAAATCGTAGCAGAGTCATTAAACGTAGAGGAAAGCACATTAAGTGAGACAACATCTTTCAAAGAGGATCTTGGAGCAGATTCCCTGGATCTTTTTGAGATGGTAATGGCATTTGAGGAAGCTTTTGAAGTAGAGATCCCATCTGAAGATCTGGAGCAGATCACAACAGTGGGTGACGTTGTAAAATATATCGAATCACACAAGTAGAAGTATAGAACAAGTAGAAAACGAAGCATTTCGGTTCCTTTTCGGCAGCCGATCCGAGAGAACCGTTGATAGAGAAGTGATCAAGAAGGGAGTTCTTATGAGAACGAGAATAACAGAATTACTTGGAATTGAGTACCCGATCATTCAGGGCGGTATGGCATGGGTTGCAGAATATCATTTGGCGGCAGCAGTTTCAAATGCCGGTGGACTTGGACTGATCGGAACAGCAAGTGCACCGGCCGAGTGGGTCAGAGAACAGATCCGTGAGGCAAAGAAGCTGACAGATAAGCCGTTTGGAATCAATATTATGATGATCAGTCCTTATGCAGATGAAGTTGCAAAGGTGGCTGTCGAAGAAGGTGTCGCAGTTGTCACGACCGGTGCAGGATCTCCGGAAAAATATGTAAAGATGTGGAAGGAAGCCGGAATCAAAGTGATCCCTGTAGTTGCTTCTGTAGCGATGGCGAAGAGAATGCAGCGTTGTGGAGCAGATGCTCTGGTGGCAGAAGGAACAGAAGCAGGCGGACACATCGGTGAGAATACAACGATGGTTCTCGTTCCGCAGGTTGTAGATGCAGTTGAAATCCCGGTGATCGCAGCCGGAGGAATTGCAGATGGAAGAGGAATTGCAGCGGCATTTATGCTCGGAGCAGAGGGTGTCCAGATCGGAACACGTTTTGTTGTGACAGAAGAAGCACAGGTGCATGAGAATTATAAAGAATGCATTTTGAAAGCAAGGGATATTGATTCTCGTGTGACAGGAAGATCTACAGGTCATCCGGTTCGTGCTCTTCGTAATAAAATGACGAAAGAGTATCTTGAGAAAGAACAGGCAGGAGCAACATTCGAAGAACTTGAACATCTGACACTAGGAGGACTCAGGAGAGCTGTTGTTGATGGAGATGTTCAGAGCGGAAGCGTGATGGCAGGGCAGATCGCAGGTATGATCAAGGAGAAGCTTACCTGTCAGGAAGTGATCCAGAAGCTGGTCTCACAGACAGATGAACTGATCGGAGGAAAAGGATTCTATGAGTAAGATCGCATTTATTTTCCCGGGACAGGGAGCACAGAAAGCCGGAATGGGAAAAGATTTCTATGAAAACAGTAAGACGGCAGCAGAGGTGATCGACCGTGCAAGTGAACTGCTTGGACTGGATATGAAAGCACTCTGCTTTGAAGAAAATGATCTTCTGGATCAGACAGAATATACACAGGCAGCACTTGTGACTGTCTGTATGGCAATGGAGAAGGTATTAAGAGAACGGGGACTCGCCCCGGATGTCACAGCAGGCTTAAGCCTGGGTGAATATTGTGCGATTGCTTCAGCAGGAGGCATGAGCACAGAAAATGCAATCACAACAGTAAGAAAACGCGGTATTCTGATGCAGAATGCAGTACCGGGTGGTCAGGGAGCCATGGCAGCGGTTCTCGGACTGGATGCCGGAAAGATTGAGGAAGTGCTGGCAGATCGAAGTGGTGTAATGATCGCCAACTACAATTGTCCGGGACAGATTGTGATTACAGGATGGAAGGAAGATGTGGAACAGGCAGCAGATGCACTGAAGGAAGCCGGAGCAAAGAGAGTCCTTCCGCTTAATGTCAGTGGACCGTTCCATTCTTCTCTCCTGGAGCAGGCCGGAGAAGAACTTGGAAAAGAACTGGAACAGGTAGATTTTTCTGATCTCCAGATCCCATACGTGACGAATGTGACAGCAGAATATGTAACTGATATTACAAAGACAAAAGAACTGCTTGCGCGTCAGGTGGCATCTTCCGTACGCTGGCAGCAGAGTATGGAACTTCTGATCGCGGACGGTGTAGATACATTTGTCGAGATCGGGCCTGGAAGAACACTGGCTGGTTTCTTGAGAAAGATAAACCGTGGGGTGAAAGTGTATAACGTCGGAACCTGGGAAGACGTAGATAAGGTGGTAAATGAATTATGTTAGACAGACTGACAGGGAAAGTTGCGGTAGTGACAGGTGCTTCCAGAGGAATCGGAAGAGCGATCGCGCTGCGTCTGGCACAGGAGGGCGCAGCAGTAGTGATCAATTATAATGGATCGAAAGAGCGCGCGCAGGAAGTGAAAACAGAGATTGAATCTGCAGGCGGAACAGCACAGATCATGCAGTGTGATGTGGCAGACGCAGCATCTTGTGATGAGATGTTTCAGACAATCATTAAAGAATTCGGAAGAATAGATATCCTTGTGAACAACGCAGGAATTACAAGAGACGGACTGCTTATGAAGATGGCAGAAGAGGATTTTGATGCTGTGATCGATACGAATCTGAAAGGAACTTTTCATTGTATCCGTGCAGTCTCAAGACAGATGCTGCGTCAGAGATCCGGAAGAATTATTAACCTGTCTTCTGTATCAGGAGTTCTTGGAAATGCAGGACAGGCTAATTATTCTGCATCAAAGGCTGGAGTGATTGGACTCACAAAGAGTGCGGCAAGAGAACTGGCTTCCAGAGGAATTACCGTAAATGCGATTGCTCCGGGATTTATTAACACAGAGATGACAGAAGTACTTTCAGAGAAGGTGAAAGAAGGAGCAACAGCCCAGATCCCTCTTGGAAAGTTTGGAGAGACAGAAGATATTGCGAATGCGGCGGCATTTCTTGCTTCTGATGAAGCACGTTATATCACAGGCCAGACGCTGCATGTCGACGGCGGAATGGCGATGTAAGAATAGAAGGAGTAGGAAAATGAAGAGACGAGTTGTTGTAACCGGAATGGGTGCGGTGACACCGATTGGAAATACAGTAGAAGAATTCTGGAACGGAATCAAAACAGGTAAAGTTGGAATTGGTCCGATCACAAAATTCGATACAACAGATTATAAGGTTAAGCTGGCAGCAGAAGTGAAAGATTTCGTTGGAAAAGAACGAATGGATTTCAAGGCAGCAAAGAGAATGGAATTGTTCTCCCAGTATGCGGTTGCAGCAGCAAAGGAAGCATTTGCGGATGCGGGACTTGATATGGAGCAGGAAGATCCTTACCGTGTGGGAACGATCATCGGTTCAGGTATCGGAAGTCTCAGCTGTGTAGAGCAGAATTACGACAAGATCCAGACAAAAGGACCGGCGCGTGTAAATCCATTGATGGTTCCGTTGATGATCTCCAATATGGCAGCAGGAAATGTATCTATCCAGCTTGGACTGAAAGGAAAATGTACAGATGTCGTGACAGCATGTGCATCAGGATCTAACAGTATCGGAGATGCACTCCGTGCGATTCAGTATGGTGACTTGGATGTTTGTGTTGCAGGGGGTACAGAGAGCTGTATCTGTCCGACCGGAATTGCAGGATTTACTGCGTTGACAGCACTGTCTACAAATGAAGATCCAATGACAGCTTCCCGTCCGTTTGATCAGGACAGGGATGGATTTGTCCTCGGAGAAGGAGCCGGAATCGTAGTTCTGGAAGAACTTGAACACGCGAAAGCGAGAGGCGCGAAGATTTACGCAGAACTCGCTGGGTACGGCTCTACAGGAGATGCTTATCATATTACATCTCCGGCAGAAAATGGAGAAGGAGCCGGAATGGCGATGAAACTTGCAATGAAAGAGGCTGGTGTGGCACCGGAAGAAGTGGATTATATCAATGCCCATGGAACAAGTACACATCACAATGACCTCTTTGAGACGCGTGCGATCTGTTATGCATTAGGAGATGCAGCCGAAAATGTAGTTGTCAATTCAACAAAATCTATGATCGGTCATCTTCTTGGAGCAGCAGGAGCAGTAGAATTTGTTGTCTGCGTAAAGAGTATTCTGGATAATTTCATCCATCAGACAGTTGGTACAAAGAATGTAGATCCGGAATGTGGATTGAATTATGCAGTAGGCGCACCGGTAGAGAAAGAAGTGAATTGTGTAATTTCTAATTCTCTTGGGTTTGGTGGGCACAATGTGTCTCTTCTTGTAAAACGTTTCGAAGAGTAAGGAGAAGCGAAGATGAAGATGGAAGAAATATTAAAGCTGATCGAAGCTGTATCGGCTTCTACGCTCACAGAGTTTAAATATGAAGAAAATGGAACAAAGCTGAATCTGAAAAAGGAACAGCAGAAGGTAGAAATCGTTCAGAATGCGGCGTCTATTCCGCTGACAGGAATTTCCGGTGGTGATTTCCAGGCAACTGTTCTTCCACAGAACATGGCTGTATCCGGAAGTTCTGAGAATGCAGATCCGGAAGAAAATCTTGAAAAAGAACCAGAAGGCAAGCTGATCATTTCACCTTTGGTTGGAACTTTCTACGCTGCACCGGCAGAGGATGCACCGAGTTTTGTCAAGGTTGGTGACAAGGTCGAAGCCGGACAGGTTGTCGGAATCATAGAAGCGATGAAACTTATGAATGAGATTGAGAGTGAATGTGCCGGTACAGTTGCAGAAGTTCTTGTAGAGAACGGAGAGCCGGTAGAATACGGCCAGCCGATTTTTAGAATTGTTTAAGAAAGGAATTCAGATATGAATAGTTTAAATGTAGAACAGATTCAGGAAATCATTCCGCACAGACATCCATTTCTTTTGATTGATAAGATTGAAGATTATGTTCCGGGAGAATATGCAATTGGATACAAAGGTGTTTCTTATCATGAGGATTTCTTTCGTGGACATTTCCCACAGAAAGCAGTAATGCCGGGAGTTCTGATTCTTGAGGCACTTGCTCAGACAGGAGCTGTGGCAATTTTAAGTGTACCGGAGAATCAGGGAAAGATTGCATTCTTCGGTGGTGTACAAAAATGTCGCTTCAAAGGAATGGTATTTCCGGGAGATCAGTTGAAATTAGAGACAAAGATTATTAAAAGAAAAGGACCGGTAGGTGTAGGAGAAGCTGTGGCAACAGTTAACGGAAAGGTCGTTGTTACGGCAGAACTTACATTTATGGTTGGAGAATAAAAAAATCAGGAGCAGAAGAAATGATAGAGAAGATTTTAATTGCGAACAGAGGGGAGATTGCAGTCCGGGTGATCCGCGCCTGCAGAGAAATGGGAATCCGTACGGTTGCTGTTTACTCTGAGGCAGATAAAGATGCGCTGCATACCCAGCTCGCAGATGAAGCAGTCTGTATAGGTCCTGCTCCATCCGCAGAAAGTTATCTGAATATGCAGAATATCATCAGTGCAACACTTGTGTCCGGCGCAGATGCAATCCATCCGGGATTCGGATTCCTTTCTGAAAACAGCAAATTTGCAGAACTGTGTGAACAGTGCAAGATCACATATATCGGACCGGATTCAAAGGTGATCAGTGCTCTTGGAAATAAATCCGTTGCAAGAAATACGATGGTGGAAGCAGGTGTTCCGGTTATTCCGGGAAGCAAGGAGCCTGTCTATACCGTAGAAGAAGGCGAGAAGATTGCTGGTGAGATTGGTTATCCAATCATCGTTAAGGCAGCACTTGGTGGTGGGGGAAAAGGAATGCGTGTCGCACAGACACCGGACGAGTTCCAGGCAAGTTTCCAGACAGCACAGAAAGAAGCGCAGATGGCATTCGGAGACGGAACAATGTATCTGGAGCATTTTGTAGAACATCCGCGTCATATAGAATTTCAGATTCTTGCAGATAAGTATGGAAATGTGGTTCATCTTGGAGAAAGAGACTGTTCCATTCAGAGAAATCATCAGAAGATGATCGAGGAATCTCCGTCAGAAGCACTGACACCGGAATTGAGACAGAAGATGGGAGAAGCGGCTGTGAAAGCGGCGAAGGCAGCTCATTATACGAATGCCGGAACGATTGAATTTCTCTTAGAAAAGAGTGGAGCCTTTTACTTTATGGAAATGAATACAAGAATCCAGGTAGAACATCCGGTAACAGAGTGGGTGACAGGAATCGATCTGATCAAAGAGCAGATTAAGATTGCGGACGGACAGAGACTAAAACTTCAGCAGAAAGACATCAAGATCACAGGTCACGCGATCGAATGCAGGATTAATGCAGAGAACCCGAAAAAGAATTTCCGCCCGTCTCCTGGAAAAATCACAGATGTGCATTTCCCGGGTGGTGAAGGCGTACGTGTAGACAGTGCGATTTACACAGGATATGAAGTTCCGCCTTATTATGATTCCATGCTTGCGAAACTGATCGTACATGCTGACGACAGAGAAGAGGCTATCCGTAAAATGAGAAGCGCACTTGGCGAAGTTATTATTGAAGGTGTGGACACAAATATTGATTATCAGTATGAGATTTTGAATCATAAAAAATTCATATCTGGAGATATTGATGTGGAGTTTATCGGAGGAATGATGAATGAGACTGCATAATATGTTTAAAAAGACCGGAGAGAAGATCACTTCGATTCATTCACGAAACAGAAGAAAGCCGGAAGCACCGGAAGGAATCTTGAAAAAATGTAATAAATGCGGTGCGGCAATCTTAACAGATGAAGTAATCAACGGAAAATATATTTGTCCTAAATGTCATGGATACTTTCGTATTCCGGCATATAAGAGAATTGAGCTTGTGACAGACGCAGGCTCTTTTGAAGAATGGGATGCAAAGATCGATGAAGGGGAAAGACCAGAGAATCCGTTGGATTTCCGGGGGTATACAGAAAAAGTCGAAGCTTTAAGAGTAAAGACAGGACTTGATGAAGCGGTTGTTACAGGAAAAGCAACAATCTGTGGATATCCGGTTGTGATCGGGGTCTGTGACGGAAGATTTATGATGGCCAGTATGGGACATGCGGTAGGAGAAAAGATTACCCGTGCAGTCGAGCGTGCAACAGAGGAGAGGCTTCCTGTTGTTCTTTTTACCTGTTCCGGAGGCGCACGTATGCAGGAGGGAATCATTTCCCTGATGCAGATGGCAAAGACTTCAGCGGCACTGAAACGCCACAGTGATGCAGGCTTTCTTTATATTCCGGTATTGACTGATCCAACTACGGGAGGTGTCACAGCAAGTTTTGCTATGCTTGGAGATATCATTCTTGCAGAACCGGGAGCTTTGATCGGATTCGCCGGTCCGCGTGTGATCGAGCAGACGATCGGACAGAAATTGCCGGAAGGATTTCAGAGAGCAGAATTCCTTCTTGAGCATGGATTTGTTGATCGGATCGTAACCAGGGATGAGATGAAGGAAGTACTGGGGCAGATTCTGAAAATGCATACGGTTACAGATGAGAAGAAAGAAGAATGTCCGGAAAAGAAAAAAGAGAACAGAAAAAACATATCTGCAGTAAAAGAAAATGTGTCAGCCTGGGAACGTGTTCTGAAATCCAGGGAAAAAGAACGCCCGGTCGGTAAGGATTATATTGACAGATTGTTTACAGATTTTGTAGAATTACATGGAGACAGATATTATAAGGATGATCCGGCAGTAGTAGGCGGAATTGCGTATTTTCATGGAAAAGCAGTTACTGTGATCGCCCAGTGCAAAGGAAAGACAACGAAAGAAAATCTGGAACGGAATTTTGCAATGCCGTCTCCGGAAGGTTACAGAAAAGCACTGCGTCTGATGAAACAGGCAGAGAAGTTCCAGCGTCCGGTCATCTGTTTTGTAGATACTCCGGGGGCTTTCTGCGGAATGGAGGCAGAAGAGCGTGGACAGGGTGAGGCAATTGCCCGGAATCTGTATGAGATGTCAGCTTTGAAAGTACCGGTTCTTTCAATTGTAATCGGAGAAGGTGGAAGCGGCGGTGCGCTTGCACTTGCAGTTGCAGATGAAGTGTGGATGATGGAGAATGCAGTGTATTCAGTACTTTCACCGGAAGGGTTTGCAAGCATTTTGTGGAAAGACAGCAAGAGAGCGTCAGAGGCGGCAGGGGTGATGCGTCTGACAGCAGCAGATCTTAAGGAACTTAAGGTGATCGAAGAAATAATTTGCGAGCCTGAAGTGTACCGGGAAGATACGATGGTTCCTGTGCTCTGTGAACTGGAAGAGAAGATGGAACATTTCCTTGAACAATATGGAAGTCTTTCAGAAAAACAACTGACAGATAGAAGATACGACAGATTTCGTCGAATGTAAGAGATAGAAAACATGGTATTGTCTGAATTAAGATAGCAGACCAGAATGAAAGTGATCCCGGAAGATTGAATAGAGAAGAGCTGTTTGAAGAGATCAGAGAACAGTAGAAGACGAGGAGGAAAAAAGATGGATGCGTATAATACCATCAATGACATTCTGGTACATTTATTTAATGAAATCTGGGAGCTGGAGAAAAAGGCAATCATTACAGAGGAGTTTAAAGACATCACAAACAACGATATGCATATAATAGAAGCAATCGGTGTTTCAGGAAAGACAACGATGTCTGTAGTGGCAAAGAAGATGAAGATTACGGCAGGGTCTCTGACCACAGCGGTGAATGGGCTGGTAAACAAGAAGTATGTAATGCGTGCCCGCGGTGAAGAAGATCGAAGAGTGGTGTATATCTGGCTGACAGAAAAAGGGGAGAAGGCTTACTATCATCACGAGGAGTTTCACAGGGAGATGACAAATGCTGTGCTGAACAGACTGGATGAAAAAGAGATTCCGGTTCTTATGAAGACATTGGACGGACTTTCAGAATTTTTCAGGGGCTATTCTTCTGAGGAATAAAATGATAATTATCAAGGAAAATTTGACGTTTTGTCAAAAATGAGTTACAATTATCCGTATCGTGAATAATTTATCGTTACGGACAAAAGTTCTTGTTATTATTTCGCGTTAAGAATTACATTGTAATGAGGTAGTGCCAATATACTTGGGTGTATATTTTAGGAGGGAAACAAGTATGGTAACAAAAAAGACATCTTCAACAACAAAAGCCGTAAAAGCAGAGGAAACAAAAACAACAACAGCGAAACCGGCAGAGAAAAAAGCTGAAACAGCAACAGTAAAGGCAGAGAAGAAAGAGACAGCAGCTGCGAAAGCAATCGAGACAAAGAAAGACACAACAAAGAAACTTGAAACAAAGGCAGCAGTGCTGGTAGATACACCAGAAGTTCAGGCAGAAGAAGTAAAAGAGACAGTGAAGAAGGCAGCTAAGAAGGTTGCAGCAAAAGCAGAGGATACAGCTGAAAAGGCTGTGAAGACTGTAAAGAAAGCAGCAGCTAAGAAGACAGCAGCCAAGACTACAAAGAAAGCTGAGCTGAAGACAGAATTCTTCCTTCAGTTCTCTGGTAAAGAGTATACAGAGAAAGAAATCCTTAAGAAAGTCAAAGATGTATGGACAAAGGATTTGAAGAATAAAGTCGGAGATATGAAAGATGTTAAGATTTATCTGAAACCGGAAGAGTCAGCAGCATATTATGTTGTTAATGGAGATACAACAGGAAAAATCGATCTGTAAGATATAAATAAAAGATATAAGATCGCTTTCCGGACGTACCGGGAACAGGTTTACTTAAGAAAAGACAGGGAGTCAGACACAGCTGAATGCAGGTGAAGGACGGACCTGTCTTTTTAATATATTAGGAAAGTGCTTTCCTAATATATTAAAAACGCTCCGCTAAGGATGCGCACTGCGGCGTATAAGGTAGGTGTCGCAAGCGACCGCCGCAGGCGCAAGAATGTGCCTTTGCACATTCTTTGTTCTATATTAGGAAAGTCCTTGTAAACATTTCACCGGTGCAGAAGGCAGTGTGCCTTAAGGTGACAGGAATCTGGCAAGTGCGGTTTGAGAAAGGAGTATGCAAGATGTACGAGAAAGAGATTGAGCAGCTGCAGGCAATGATTGATGAGAGTAACCGGATCGTGTTTTTCGGAGGAGCCGGTGTATCAACAGAAAGTAATATTCCGGATTTTCGAAGTGCAACAGGAATTTATCATCAGAAATATAAGTATTCACCGGAACAGGTGGTCAGTCATAGCTTTTTTATGAAATATCCGGAAGCATTCTATGAGTTTTATAAAGAGAAGATGATGATTTTGGATGCGAAGCCAAATGCTGCCCATCTGAAACTGGCAGAATTGGAGCAGGCCGGAAAATTGCAGGCTGTTGTGACACAGAATATTGATGGACTGCATCAGGCGGCAGGAAGCAGAAACGTCTATGAACTTCATGGAAGCATCCACAGAAATTACTGTATGAAATGTGGGAAGTTCTATGATGCGGAATATGTGAAGAATTCAGAAGGAATTCCGAGATGCAGATGTGGCGGGATGATTAAGCCGGACGTAGTACTTTATGAAGAGGGACTTGACCAGAAGACGATCCAAGGGGCAGTCGAAGCAATTTCATCAGCCGACATGCTGATCATCGGAGGTACTTCCCTTGTTGTTTATCCGGCAGCCGGTTTTATTGATTATTTTCACGGAAAACACCTTGTTGTGATCAATAAATCAGAAACAGCCAGAACTGTCCGGGCAGAGCTTGGAATATCGGCTCCGATCGGAGAGGTTCTTGGTGCGATTCATGTAAGTGGCGAATAAAATTTCTTTTCCTGTAAATACTTCTGAAAAGGAGGATGCTGTATGCAGCAATAAGAAGTATGGGAAGAAAAAAGGAAAAGACAATCAATCTTACAGAACTTGAACCGAAAGAAAAGCTGAAGTATGAGATAGCAGAGGAATTAGGCCTTTTAGATCGCGTGATGCAGGATGGGTGGAAGTCATTAACATCAAAAGAGACAGGACGGATTGGCGGAATGGTCACCGGAAGAAGACGAGAGATAAAAAAACAGACAAAAATTGCGGATAAAAATGATGAAAGATAAACAAAAGTAAAATTTTGAATGACACAGCTTTTGACAAATAAGGATAAATTTGGTAAAATAGGCAGAATGGGGAGAAATTATTTTGCGTTAGAATTCGCAGAGTTTTTTGGAAAGTGATAACTTTGGTGGCATAAATGACAGAAAAAATTTCAATATTTGATGTGGAGATTTCCTGTATTAAGGCAAAAGAAGCGATGATGCAGGCAATCGAATTCATGAAAGGTGATTCCGTCAATACCATTGAGCTTGTATCGATGGAATCGCTGATGAAAGAACATGAGAATCCGGAGTGGAAAAAAAAGGTTTCCATGCAGGATCTTGTCCTTCCGGGAAGTGTAGAGATTCTTGAGGCAGCAAAAGCTGATGATGCAAGATTGTTGCGTGAGACGGATAATAAATTATTCTTAAGAATGTTTTTGAAATATTTACAGAAGAACCATCATAAGATCTATCTTCTGGCAGCCAGTCAGGAGGAACTGGTAAAAGCAGAGGAAGCTCTTGCAAGGTATAATCAGGGAATCCGTGTGGTAGGAGATGCCGTGATCCATCTGGAAGACGGAGAGTTGACAGATGCAGACAGGATCCATGGAATAGTGAATGCAGTCAATGGCTCAGAGGCAGATTGTATTTTATCAGTCCTTCCATCGCCGGCGCAGGAAGATTTTATTGAACAGAACCGGGCATTGATCGACACAAGAGTTTGGATTGGCTGTGGATCAGTTCTGATGCGCAGTTTTGACGACAGAAAGATGACAAGCCGGATAAAGAGAATGTTAGTAAAGAAAGTATTTCGCTATAAAGTAGAGAAGCAGAATTAGCCTTTGTGAAGAATGCTAAAAGATAAAAATGTGAATATTTCATAGATTCGACTAAGAAATGCATAAAAAAGATGGATTTCCTCTTTCTTTTTTTGCTGTTTTGCCTTAATATAATATAAGGGTATGTGTACGGATAAATAATGCATACAAAAAAATTGTGGAATATGCACATGCGTGTTACTACTTACAGTTTGCTGTAATCAGCAATACATCGTACAGAGTGGAGGAAAAAAGGATGATTTCAAATCAGATACTTCAAAACACTATTGAAGGATTAAAGGGAATATCAAGGGTTGATTTCTGTGTACTCGACACAGAAGGCAAGGAACTTGCAGCAACATTTGATATGGCAAAAGATTGTGGGGAAGCGGTTCTTTCTTTTGTTGAATCCCCGGCAGACAGCCAGGTGATCCAGGGATGCCAGTTCTTTAAGATCTTTGACGAACAGCGTTTGGAATATGTTTTGCTTGCAGATGGCGAGACAGAAGATGTGTATATGCTCGGTAAGATTGCGGCATTTCAGATCCAGAGTCTGCTTGTAGCTTATAAGGAGCGTTTTGACAAAGATAACTTTATCAAAAATCTTCTTTTAGACAACCTTCTTTTGGTTGATATTTACAATCGTGCAAAGAAATTACATATTGACACAGAAGTAAAACGTGTTATCTTTATTATTGAAACATCGCACGAGAAAGACAGTGCTGCACTTGATAATGTGAGAAATCTTCTGGGAGGAAAGTCAAGAGACTTTATCACAGCTGTTGATGAGAAGAATATTATTGTTGTGAAAGAACTCTCAGATAAGGACGGCAATAAGGAACTTGAGAAGATGGCGAAAGAGATGCTGGATACGCTCCAGGCAGAGGGAGGCGACGAGCAGATCCATATTGCATACGGAACCATCGTAAGTGATATCAAGGAAGTATCCAAGTCATACAAAGAGGCGAAACTTGCACTTGATGTAGGTAAGATTTTCTTTGATGAGAAGGATATCGTTGCTTATACAACACTTGGAATCGGTCGTCTGATCTATCAGCTGCCACTGCCACTTTGTAAGATGTTTATCAAAGAGATTTTCGAAGCAAAATCTCCGGATGACTTTGATGAAGAGACATTGACAACGATCAATAAGTTCTTTGAGAACAGCCTTAATGTATCAGAGACATCCAGACAGCTCTATATCCACAGAAATACACTGGTATACAGACTGGATAAGCTTCAGAAGAGTACCGGTCTGGATCTGCGTGTGTTTGAGGATGCCATTACTTTCAAGATTGCCTTAATGGTAGTAAAGTATATGAAGTATATGGAGACATTAGAGTACTAGAACCGTAGGAGTATAGATAAGTTTTAGGAGGAACATATGATTGAATTAAGGAATGTGACGAAGGAGTATTCCAAAGGTCACGCAGCCTTGAATGGAGTTTCCGTGAAGATTGAGCGCGGAGAATTTGTATTCATCGTTGGTGACAGTGGATCAGGTAAGTCTACATTGATCAAATTGATCATGAAAGAGTTGAATCCGACCGAGGGTACAATTATCGTCAACGGCCAGAATTTGAACCGTATGAAACACAGAAACATTGCTAAATACAGAAGAGGACTTGGAGTTGTGTTCCAGGATTTCCGTCTTCTGAAGGATCGTAATATTTATGAGAATATTGCATTCGCACTGCGTGTGACTGAGACACCGACCCGTGTAATCAAGAAGAAGGTGCCGGCAGCTCTGTCACTGGTAGGACTTGCACAGAAGTATAAGTCATTCCCAAAGGAACTCTCAGGTGGAGAGCAGCAGCGAGTAGCGATTGCAAGAGCAATTGTAAATGAACCTGCCATTCTGCTGGCGGATGAGCCGACAGGAAACCTTGACCCGACAAACTCATGGGAGATCATGAGTCTGCTGAAAGAGGCAAATGAGCGTGGAACAACAGTACTTGTTGTTACACATAACCAGGAGATCGTAAACGAGATGAACGAACGCGTCATTACTATGAAGCAGGGCGTAATCGTCAGTGATGAGAAAAAAGGTGGGTATATAGATGAGGATTAGTACATTTGGATACGTTGGAAAGCAGGGCGTTAAGAATATCTGGAGAAACAAGATGTTTTCACTCGCATCCATAGCGACGATGTCAGCATGTATTTTCCTGTTTGGATTGTTTTTCTCGATACTTGTTAACTTCCAGTATATTATTAAAAGCGCAGAAGAAGGTGTTGCAATCACCGTATTCTTTAATGATGACGCAACAGAGGAACAGAAGAAAGAGATCGGTGAGCAGCTTGAGTCCCGTGATGATGTTTCGGAAGTGAAGTATGTGTCAGCAGATGATGCATGGGCAGAGTTCCAGAAAGAGTATTTTGGAGACAACCCGGAGCTTGCAGAAGGTTTTAAGGATGATAACCCGCTGGCAGGTTCAGATAACTATGAAGTCTACATGAAGACGGTAAAAGGTGATAATAAGGATCTGATCGCGAAGAGTAAGTCTCTTTCAGCTACGCAGCAGGATCTGGTTAAATTTGCACAGAGTCTGGACGGAGTCAGACAGGTCAATAAGTCAGATGTTGTAGCGAACACACTTTCCAGTGTGAATATGCTTGTTGCATATGTTTCAATTGCAATTATCGCAATTCTTCTCGGAGTATCAATCTTCCTGATCAGTAATACGGTAACAACAGGTATTACAGTCAGAAAAGAAGAGATTGCAATCATGAAATATATCGGAGCGAAGGACTTTGTTGTAAGATCACCATTCGTGATCGAAGGTCTGATCATCGGATTATTCGGTGCAGTTATTCCGCTTGCCCTGTTATATTTCCTTTATGATAAGGCTGTAGTATATATTATGGAGAAGTTTAGCATTCTGAAGAATATCATTACATTCCTTCCGGTTGGAAAGGTATATATCTATTTGCTGCCAATCGGGCTTGCAATGGGAATTGGAATTGGATTCCTCGGAAGTTACTTCACTGTTCGTAAGCACTTAAGAGTGTAATAGGAGATACCTATGAAAAGACGGATGAGAAAGGTGACAGCACTGGTTCTGTCAGTCGGAATGATGCTGTCAATGACAATTACTTCCGGTGCTGTGACAATTGATGAAGCGCAGAAAAAAGCAGATGAGCTGCAATCACAGAAGAGTGCAGCTCAGGCTGAAAAAGATACACTTGCTGCGAAACTTAATTCCATCATTGACCAGATGAACAAGACGCAGGAAGAATTAAGTGCCAAGGAAACTGAAATCTCAACGGCTGAGGAAGAGCTTGTACAGGCGAAGGTTGATGAGGATGATCAGTATAACAGCATGAAGAAGAGAATCAAATTCATGTATGAGGGTGGTAATACCCAGTTCCTCGAGATATTGATGTCCAGTAGTAATATTGGTGATCTTCTTAATAAGGCAGAGTATGTATCGAAGCTCTCTTCTTATGACAGAGATATGCTTGTTGCTTTTCAGGAAACGGTGAAAGCTGTAGAAGAAAAGGAAGCAAAGCTTAAAGATGAGTATGAGAAACTGAATACATTACAGACAAGCTTGGTGAGTCAGCAGACAGAGGCGCAGACACTGATCAGCAGTAAGGAAGCACAGATTGCGGAGATTCAGGATCAGATTACAGATAATGCAAACCTTCTTGCAGACCTTAAGGCGAAAGCAGAAGCAGCAAAACGTCTTCAGGAAGAGCAGGCAGCGGCGGCTGCTGCAGCTGCTGCGGCGGCAAAGAAGAACAATAGCGGAAGCAGCAGTAGTAATGGAAGCAGTAGTTCCAGACCGGCTTCCAGCGGAAACGTGGTGAGCGGAAGTGGATATTTTACACATCCATGTCCGGGAATGACGTACCAGTCCAGTTATTTTGGAGAGGTTCGATCTTTCGATTCAAGACCACATAAAGGAAATGATTATGCCGCACCGACAGGAACACCTACATATGCAGCAGCAGCCGGAACAGTCATTACGGCAGGCTGGAGCAACAGTGCGGGAAACTGGGTTGTTATAAGCCATGGAAACGGATTGGTGACAAAGTATATGCATCACAGCTCAATTTGTGTGAGTGCCGGTCAGAGAGTGGAAAAAGGACAACAGATCGGATATGTTGGTTCTACAGGATATTCAACCGGAGCACATCTACATTTCCAGGTAGAACTTAATGGAACACCAGTGAATCCAAATAATTATATGTAAGACAAAGGGATTCAAAATCTTCCTTTCATGTTTACATGAAAGTGATTCAAAGAATAAAGGGGGACAAAGTGGAAGATTCTGCTTTGTCCTTTTCTTTAAATAACAGCGAAAGGGACAGACAATGGAACAGAAAAAGAAAAAGGGATATGGAGCCGGGATTGTTACCGGAATTCTTGCAACAGTTCTTGTCAGCCTGCTTCTCCTTGGGGGATTCAGGGTCATTACGAACACAGCCGGCAGTTATGCATCCGGTAAAGTGACAGAAAAAGAGGTATCAAAAAAACTGAATAAGCTGAATGCTTTGATTGATAAATATTATCTGTATGAAGATGAAATTGATACAGATAAGCTGGCAGAAGGAATTTATTCCGGATATACGAGTGCACTGGGAGATAAGTACACCGTTTATTATGATGAAGATGAAACGAAAGCTCTGATGGAATCAACAAGCGGAACATTTTCAGGTGTTGGTGCAACGCTGACAAAAGATGCGGATACGGGCTATGCGACAATTGTAAATGTCTATGAAGACTCTCCGGCAGAGAAAGCAGGACTGAAAGCCGGAGATATCCTGGAGAAAATCGATGACCACGAGGTTGGTGATGAGCAGCTTGATACGGTGGTGTCCTGGATCAAAGGGGAAAAGGGAACAGATGTAAAGATTACAGTTCTCAGAGACGGAGAAGAACTGGAACTGACTGCCACACGAGATACGATCGAAGTGAAGACAGTTTCGTATGAGATGAAGGAGAACCAGATTGGCTATATCAAAGTGTCTGAGTTTGATACAGTAACTTATGACCAGTTTAAAGAAGCGTTGGATGATCTTGAAAAGCAGGGAATGCAGGGGCTTGTTGTCGACCTGAGAAACAACCCGGGTGGAAGTCTTGATACAGTTACGAATATGCTGCGTCTGCTTCTTCCGGAAGGTACAATTGTATCAACAAAGGACAAGAATGGAAAGACAGACGAAATCACTTGTGACGGAACTCATGAATTTAAGAAACCAATGGCAGTTCTTGTAAACCAGTACAGTGCCAGCGCATCTGAAATCTTCAGCGGTGCAGTACAGGATTATGGAACAGCGAAGATTGTCGGAGTGACAACGTATGGAAAAGGTGTTGTGCAGCAATTAATGGATCTGGGAGATGGAACCTGTCTGAAAGTGACGATTGCAGAGTATTATACTCCAAATGGAAGAAGCATCAATGGAAAAGGTGTTGAACCGGATGTGAAAGTTGAATACCAGTATGATGAGGAGAATCCAAAAGCAGATAACCAGCTGGATCAGGCATTAAGCACAGTACAGGAAGAAATTAGTGAAAGTACACAAAACCGATAGGTTGAAAATATCTTGTTTTGATGAAAAGTTAAAATGTGTGACAATTTGAATAAAACCTCTTGAAAATCAAAAAACTCTGTGCTAATATTGAAAACAAGTTTTAGCAGACTAAAGTGCTGAACCAGAAAAAGGCTAAGAACAAGACTCTGATTCACAGAAACTGACAGGAAGTTGGCGTCACCGACTGAGAGCGCCGGACAGCGGAGCGGATTAAGGGAACACTTGGGAGCTGGCTGTCTGAACAGGTGAAGTAGGGTAGCACGTGGAGCATACGTTACATGCAAAGAGTGGAATCTGGCTTACACAGGGATAAGATTTGAAATGTAAAGACTGAGATTCAATGCGGGTGGTACCGCGGATATTATGATTGTAATTTCCGTCCCGGGATACTGATGTATCCCGGGACTTTTTTATTTAGAAAGCTTCTTCCCGGGATGCTGGAATCTGAAAGGAGAAGAATTATGGAATTTGTAACAGGTGTAAAAAAGAAGGAAACATTGGAACTGAGTGAACTTCTCGAAGAGGGAAGAATTGGAACCGAAGTGAAAGTAAATGGTGCGATCCATACGATCCGTGATATGGGAACAATTGCATTCATTATTCTCAGAAAAAGAGAAGGACTTGTTCAGTGTGTATATGAAGAAGATATTTCCAAATTTGACTTGAAAGATGTGAAGGAAGCAGATACAGTAGAGGTAACAGGTGTGCTTGTAGAGTCTGCGAAAGCTCCGAATGGGATTGAGATTCGCCTTGGTGAATTGAAGATCTTAAGTGAGCCGGCAGAGCCAATGCCGCTTCCGATTGCAAAGTGGAAGCTGAACACATCTCTGGAAGCAAAATTAAACTACAGACCGATTTCTCTGAGAAATATCAGAGAGCGTGCGAAGTTCAGAATTCAGGAAGGAATCGTAAGAGGGTTCCGTGATTTCCTTTATAAAGAAGGATTTACAGAGATCCATACTCCGAAAATCGGTGCCAAGAGTGCAGAGGGCGGTGCGAACCTTTTCCGTCTGGAGTATTTCCACAGACCGGCGATCCTTCAGCAGAGTCCACAGTTCTATAAGCAGATGATGGTCGGAGTATTCGACAGAGTCTTTGAGACAGCGCCAGTATTCCGTGCAGAGAAACACAACACAAAGCGTCATCTGAATGAGTACACAAGCCTTGATTTCGAGATGGGATATATTGATGGATTTGAAGATATCATGGCAATGGAAACGGGATTTCTTCAGTATACGATGGAGCTGTTGAAGAAAGAGTATGCAAGAGAACTTCAGATTCTGAATATTGAAGTACCGAAGACAGATAATATTCCGGCAGTAAGATTCGACGAGATCAAACGACTGGTATCCGAGAAGTATGACAGAAAGATCAAGAACCCATTTGACCTGGAACCAGAGGAAGAGACATTGATCAGCCGTTATGCGAAGGAAGAATGGGATGCAGATTTTGTATTCGTTACTCATTACCCATCAAAGAAACGTCCATTCTATGCAATGGATGATCCGGAGGATCCGACTTACACGCTCAGTTTTGACCTGCTTTTCAGAGGAATGGAGATCACAACCGGCGGACAGCGTATTCATGATTATCATGAACTTCTTGCGAAGATGGAGAAGCGAGGTATGACAGATGAAGGCATGGAGCAGTATTTAAGTGCATTTAAGCATGGAATGCCACCACACGGAGGTCTTGGAATAGGTATGGAACGTCTGACAATGAAGATGATGAACGAAGACAATGTAAGAGAAACAACATTATTCCCAAGAGACTTAAGTCGTCTGGAACCATAAGAAGAAAATACAAAAAACGGGTCAATCCCCCTGGATTGAACGAAAAAACTGTTGGATGTGAAGGTCTGAACTGAGAAAGAGAACTGCCCACAGGATGTTGTGGTCAGAAACTTAAGGAGTAGAAACGAGGGAGGATCTTTATGTTTAAGAAAAAAGAATGTTATCTTTGCGGAGGTAAATTGATTGATGGCCGTTGCAGTTCCTGTGGGCTGGATAACACAAAGCTGGAGAAAAAGAATTACAGGCTGAATGAGAGCAGCTTTGATCGCAAGAAAAAAATGACATATTCCCAGAAACGACAGAATGAGACTGGAGAGACAAAAAAACGGGAGAAAAAGCAGGATGCGGGACATCTCTGTGAGAGTCATAACGGACGGAAAAGAATGCAGACAGAATATCAGCAAAAAGAAAATCCGAGGATTGAAATCCCACAGACAGGGCAGATGCAGCCAGGTGGGCCGACGGTATTTAATCCGGCAAGGAAGGCTCATACAGGATCTTATGAGGAACAGAAAAAAGCAAGGAAAATCAGTGGAATTCTTGCGGGAATTATCGTGGCAATCGTATCATTTACAAGCATTGCAGGTTCAGTTGGTGATTTCATTTCCTCATTTGGGGATGATTTCCATTCCTCAGATTATGACTGGAATGATGATGGCAGCGAAGTGGAGTCTGAGTATGATCCATATATGAATACAACGAGAGAACTTTCTGAAACAGGAGCAACTTATGACTGTGTATTAGGATATGGGGAGTATGAAATCGGAGCACAGATCCCGGAAGGGACTTATGAAGTGGAGCTTGTCTCAGGAGAAGGCTCCATGCAGCAGGATGATCCTGAGAATTCGATTTATTACTATTCTTATTTTAGTGAAGATGAGTCAGATACGGATGCAGGAGATTATCTGGACGATGTGAGATTGTATACAGGAGGTCATCTGAAGATTGATACAGGACTGGTTGTCCAGTTTCATTCTGAGAATGCACAGACGGAACAGATGCAGCTGGAAGAAAATCCGCTGACGGAGCAGGTAACATTGAAAGCCGGAAACACTTATACAGCGGGAACAGATTTCCCGGCAGGATGGTATGATGTGACCGAGGCATCAGGAGTCGACTGGGCGGAGCTTCATTACAAGATTTATCTTGGTGATCTTTATGATAAGGAAAATGAAAATCTCAATTATGAAAACTATGGACTCTGGTTTTATGATACAGATGGATCAGAATCTTATAGAAATGCAGTTTTCCCGGAAGGGACGGAGCTGGAAGTGGATGATGGGGATTTAATCCTGACGCCGTCCGGCTCAGTAAAAAACCAGGACTATGACAGTTTCTATGATATGTACCGCTACAGGTCGCAATAAGATGAGAAATTTATGATACTGATTTTGGAAATTGTCAGGATTAGCAAAGACAGAGTAGAAAGAAAGGATGATTAAATTGGCAAATAAAATATCCGACGAAACAATCGAGTATGTAGGAATCCTTGCCAAGCTGGAACTTTCAGAGGAAGAGAAAGAAGCAGCGAAAAAAGACATGGAGCAGATGCTGGATTATATAGATACATTAAATGAACTTGACACAGCAGGAATCGAACCGATGTCTCATGTATTTCCGGTACAGAATGTGTTCCGTGAAGATGTTGTGACAAACGGAGATAACAAAGAAGCGACACTTGCGAATGCACCACTTCGTAAAGAGGACAGTTTTGAAGTGCCGAAGACAATTGGTTAAGGGAGTGAGAGTAGATGGATTTATTAAAACTTACAGCCCTTGAACTGGGCGAGAAGATCAAAGCAAAAGAAGTAACTGTACGAGAAGCAGTTGATGCAGTGATCGGACAGATCAGAGAATCAGAGTCAGAGATTCACAGCTTTGTGACGATAGATGAAGAAGGTGCTTATGCACAGGCGGAGGAAATTCAGAAGAAAATAGATGCGGGCGAACTGACAGGTCCGCTTGCAGGAGTTCCGGTTGCGGTAAAGGATAATATGTGTATCGAGGGACAGCTTACCACATGTAGTTCAAAGATTCTTTCCAACTTCAAACCGACCTATACGGCAGAGGCAGTTGAGAACCTCAGAAAAGCAGGAGCGGTTATCATTGGTAAGACAAACATGGATGAATTTGCCATGGGAAGTACAACAGAGACGTCTTATTACGGACCGACACGCAATCCGCACAACACAGCGCATGTTCCGGGAGGTTCTTCCGGTGGTTCCTGTGCGGCAGTGGCAGCGTCCGAATGTTATTATGCACTTGGATCTGATACCGGCGGATCCATTCGTCAGCCGAGTTCTTTCTGTGGAGTTGTCGGACTAAAACCAACTTATGGAACCGTTTCCCGATATGGACTTATCGCATATGGATCTTCTTTAGATCAGATTGGACCGGTAGCGAAAGATGTATCGGATTGTGCGGCAATTCTTGAAGCAATTGCATCCCATGATCCGAAGGACAGCACTTCCATGGATCGTGATGATTGTGATTTCACAGAAGCACTTGTCGATGATGTGAAAGGACTCCGTATTGGAATCCCAAGAGACTATATGGGAGAAGGTCTGGATCCTGAAGTAAATGATGCTGTGATGAAGGCAGCAAAAGTACTCGAAGAAAAGGGTGCGATTGTTGAGGCGTTTGATCTGCGACTTGTAAAATATGCAATCCCTGCTTATTATACGATCGCAGATGCAGAGGCAAGTTCTAACCTGGAACGTTTTGATGGTGTGAAATATGGTTATCGTACGAAAGATTACGATGGACTTCATAACATGTACAAGAAAACACGTTCAGAAGGATTTGGTCCGGAAGTAAAGAGAAGAATCATGCTTGGATCTTTTGTCTTAAGTTCAGGATATTATGATGCTTACTATCTGAAGGCACTTAGAACAAAAGCTTTAATCAAGAAAGAGTTTGACCGTGCATTCCGTAATTATGACATCATTCTCGGACCGGCAGCACCGACAACTGCTCCGGAGCTTGGAAAGAGCTTAAGTGATCCGATGAAGATGTATTTGGGAGATATTTATACAATCTCAGTCAATCTTGCAGGTCTTCCGGGAATGAGCGTTCCGGTTGGAAAAGACAGCAAAGGACTTCCAATCGGTATGCAGCTGATCGGAAATGTATTTGAAGAAAAAACTTTGATCCGTGCAGCATATACCTATGAGTGTGCGACAAAGAAGATGCATGAAACACTGGCATCTGTCGGTCTTATGTCAGAAAAGGAGGTGCGTTAACAATGGCAAAGCAGTATGAAACAGTCATTGGACTGGAAGTGCATATTGAGCTGGCTACAAAGACAAAGATCTTCTGTGGATGCAGCACAGAATTCGGTGGCGCACCGAATACACATACTTGTCCGGTATGTACTGGTATGCCGGGATCGCTTCCGGTGTTGAATAAACAAGTTGTAGAATATGCTATGGCAATTGGTCTTGCAACAAACTGTAAGATTACACAGGTATGCAAATTTGACCGTAAAAACTATTTCTACCCGGATAACCCGCAGAACTATCAGATTTCCCAGCTGTATCTCCCGATTGCCAGAGATGGATATG
>OGZL01000653.1_pt1 | contig 27203 bp, 23 predicted proteins | sample 1576761 | NCBI WGS metagenome assembly OGZL01 (sample SAMEA3541595, study PRJEB24748) | human gut metagenome | biome: human gut; feature: human-associated habitat; material: faeces | place: China | collected 2012
TCCGCCCAGTCGGTGCGGTAGGCCAGGCCGTAGCGGCCGATGGCACGGGTACGGGTTTCCGCCATGCAGCAGCGCATTGATCAGACTGTTGAACAGGCACGGCAGGAGGCCAATGAAAAGGCTTGGGACGAATACGAGGTACTCGCAGGCGTTCACAAACCGGAGGACATTCCACCGAGAGTGATGGAGCTTGTGCAGACTGAGGGCATGACCCCGACGGCTGCGCACTGGCGTTACCAGTCTGAGCTTGCACAGCAGCAGGTCCAGATCGAGAAGAAGAACAACATGAACAAACAGATGAGCCCCGGAAGTGTGGCAGGGAATGAGGGCGACACGAGCGACCCGTTCCTGCGCGGCTTACTGGGACTGTAAAAGGAGTGATTTTACTATATGCCTATTTATCTTACTGAACAGTATTCAAAAGCTGTAGAAAAGCTGTATACCCATACCTCGTTCCTGCGCCCGCACTGCAAGGCGCACGTTGACATGATCGGCAAGAAAACCTGCAAGGTTTACCAGATCCTCACCAGCGAGCTGAACGACTACAAGCGAGAGGGCAAGGACCGCTACGGCGTGCCGAACGATGTACAGGACATCGTAAACGAGTACACCATCACCCAGGACAAGGCGTTTACCGCCATTGTAGACAAGGGCGACGGCTCTCAGCAGGCTATCAGCAACAAGGCCGGCCAGTACCTGCGCCAGCAGATCTCCGAGAAGTGCGTGCCGACCGGCGACAAGTACGGCTTCAGCCGCATTGCACGATTCGGCCATATTCAGGGCGTTTCTGCTGCACCGACCAAGAGCGACATTATCTCCACCGTCTATGATGCTGCCGCCTATATGGACGATCACTATGTACCGGATGATGGCCGTATCCTTTTTGTCCGCGTGAGTGACTACAAGAAGATCATCCTCTCGGACGAGTGGGTCAAGCTGGACAATCTGGCGGGCAAGCAGCTGCCCACAGGCGTTGTCGGTCAGGTTGCGGGCTTTACGGTTGTAAAGGTTCCCGACCGACTGTTCCCGACCGACGTTTATATGCTTGCAATTCACGAGCAGGCGCTTGCGTTCCCGTATACCATTGACGATACCAAAATCCACACCGATCCCCCCGGCGTTTCCGGTTCTCTGGTTGAGGGCCGTCAGATTTACGATCTGTTTGTGCTTTCCAGCCGTGCGGATTCGGTTGTCGTTGTGGCCAAGGCCGCAAGCCAGCAGGCGTGCACCGTTGCGATCGCTTCGCACAGTGCGACCGTTACGGCGGCAGATGCGGACGAAATCTGGTACACGCTGGACGGCTCGGACCCGCGCTTCTCCGCAAACCGCATGCTGGTCGCATCCGGCGGCACGGTTGCCACCAAGGCGGGCGAGACCATCAAGGTCGTTGCGTTCGGCAAGGGCGGCAAGCTGACTTCGGATGTGGCTGAGGCTACGGATAAGTGATTTACCGCAGGGCGGGCTGACGCCTGCCCTGCATTTTTTTTAGGAGGAAAGAATGGCAACAGTTAGGAAAATATTCGATCTGGCAGCCGCCATTCTGTTTACAAGCAAGGGCGGCGATACTGACTACGATCAGTATTCGCCGCTTTTGCTTGAGCGGCTGCTGATCGAGGCGCTGCCGTATGAGAACGCTATCCGCGCCGCAGACGGACGCGAGGAACTCGCAAGCGCGCCGGAAATCAATGCAATAGACGATACGGTTATCGACTGGGACGACCGGATCACGCGCGGCGCACTGCCGCACGGCCTCGCCTCGGCGCTTATGATCGACGAGGAGGACAAGCAGGCACAGATGGTGCTCGAACGCAACTATTTTGTCGAAGCGCTTGAGGAAGCCGCGCCTGCGGTGCTCGGATATGGGGACGGTGACGAAGAATGAAAACCATGACGGTTCCCGACTTTTCCACGCCGACCATCGGCAGAAAGCGTTACAAGCGGTTTCGTGGGGTGGACTACTCCACGGATGAGACGCAGATTGACGACGGCAGAAGTCCGCGTGCGGTGAACGTTATCGCGGACGAGGGCGGCGCGCCCGAACGCCGGTGGGGCTGGCGCACAGTTGTTGCCCTCGGCAGAGACAAGCCGATTGCGGGTATTTTCCCGTATGAGGCCACGACCGAGACAGGCCGCACGATGATCGTCCATGCGGGCGATACGCTGTATAAGGTACGGCTGAACGAGAGCACCTATCTGCCGATTCCGGACAGCCAGCAGACACTTTTGACCGGACTGAGGAGCGGCGGACGCTCGCAGGGCTTTTACCTCAACGGCAAGCTGTACATTTTAACCGGGTCGGAATATCTGGTATATGACGGCAAGGACGCGAAGCACGTCGGGGACGATACGGCGTACTGTCCGCTGACGAGCTATCAGCGCAAGCCGTCCGGCGGCGGTGAAGCCTACGAGAAGGTAAACATGCTCTGCAAGTGGAGACGCAACCGCTTTGTCGGGGACGGGAGCAGCAAGACGTTTCAGCTTGATGTCACCGGCATTGACAAGGAGCAGACCATCACCGCGAAATACCACATTACGGGCGATAAACTCGAGGTGGCGAGCTTTGATGCGGAAAAGGGCACGGTGACACTAAAGACCGCGCCCAAGGCGCCGGAGAACGCGGGTACGTCCAACATTGAGATCCGATTTGCAAAAACGACTGAGGACCGGAAGAAGATACTCGGCTGCACCATCTTTGCCATTTACGGCATGGACGGCTCGGGCGACCGCGTATTCTTTTCTGGTAACGGCAAATATGCAAACACGGAGTGGTTCTCGGGACTGACAGACCCGACATATTTCCCCGACATTAACTATTCTGTGGTGGGTTCGAGCGATTTCCCGATCATGTGCTACCTGAAAGCACAGGGCGAGCTGCTTATCATCAAGAAGGATAATCGCCAGGAAGGTACGATCTGGCACCACGCGGGCGTTGTGAGCAACGATGTTGCGGCGTTCCCGCTCAAGGAGGGTGTGCCGGGTTACGGCGCGATCGCGCGGTACTCGGCGGCAAACCTGAATGATGATCCGTTATACCTGAGTCCACGCGGCGTGTATGCGCCGACTACGACCTACTACAACAACATGCAGGTGCGGCAGTTATTCTGCCGGTCGAGACGTGTCAATCCGAAGTTGTGCAAGGAGAACGGGCTGGCGGATGCGATTGCCGCCTGCTGGCGCGGCTGGTATGTGCTTGTCGTGGATGGCCGTGCGTATGTGGCGGACGGCAATCAGGACAAGCAGGATCAGGGCTACGAGTGGTATTACTGGACCAACATTCCGGCGCGGGTGCTGCGCGCAGACCAGCAGACCCTGTATTTCGGCACCGCAGACGGCAAGGTTTGCAAATTTAACGACGACATGGTAACGGCGGAGAATGAGATCCTCATGCGTGCGTACAACGATGACGGCAAACCGATTCACGCGGAGTGGGCGTCGAAGCTCGACAGCATGGGCAATATTGCGATGCTCAAGACCATGCCAAAGAGAGGCTCGGCGGTACACCTCAAGCGCTATGCGCGCTCGAAAGTCGATCTGTATATCCGCACGGAACGCGACAGCGGCCGGCTGTACCGCGAGTTTTACGCGGACAGGCTTTCCTTTGAGGATATCAACTTTGAGCGGTTCACGTTTGAGACGAGCGCGAACAGTGTGCGCCAGTTCCGCGTGAAGAAGAAAAAGTGGAAAATGATCCAGTTTATTTTCGTCTCGGATGCGCTCAACGAGGGTTTTGGTCTTTATGAGATCCTGGTTAAGTATATCGAGGTGGGAGAGGAGAGAAGTGCGTGAGTATTAGAGATTACAAAATTACCGATGCGCAGATTGCGGAGAAGGGCGTGATCGCGTCCCCGGACACGCTGACCGGCACGGCAGACGAGAACAAACGTGTGTTTGACCGTCTGGTGCGGGAATGCGTGGCTCCGCAGTTCAACGAGATTGTGGAGACGTTTGCGGATATGGAGGAGTCAACAAACAACTGGTCCGCCGAGGAAGCGCAGCGCGTGCAGCAGGAGAACGCCCGGCAGAGCGCTGAGCAGGGGCGTGTGAGCGCGGAAGGTCAGCGCGTTCAGAGTGAGAAAATGAGACTGTCGGCGGAGTCGCGGCGCGTTGCGGATGAGAACGCGAGGAGCGCGGCAGAGACGGCGCGCGTGAACGCGGAGAACAAACGCGACTCGGCGGAGAAGAGCCGGGTTTCTGCGGAGAACGCGCGGAACGTCTGGCAGACATATGACGCCGCAAAGACCTACGTTCCCGGCAACAAGGTGAGCTTTGGCGGCTCGTCTTATTTGTGCACGGCGGCAACGGTCGGACACGAGCCGACCGATACCGCGTACTGGCTGCTGATCGCGCAGAAGGGCGCGGACGGCGCGGGCGCGGACGATCTGCGGCGCATCAACGACGCGCTGGATGCCATCGACCCGACCAAGATCATCGCCAAGGCCGAACCTGCCGACGGTGACGGCGTGATGATCGCAGACAGCGCGGACGGCGGCAAGGCCAAGCGGCTGCTGTGGTCGAGCGTTAAGACGGCTCTCGGCAAGCTATTCGTTCCGCAGGCGCGGAAGATCAACGGGAAGGTGCTGACGGAGGACGTGACGCTGACCGGCGAGAACATCGCGGTCTCCGGTACGGACCCCACTCCGATTTCTGGTGCCGTCAAATACCGCACAAATCCCAATCTGCTCGACAACTGGTTCTTCGGCAGGCCGGTGAACCAGAGGAATGGGTATATTATTCCGGCAGGTGTGGAATATAACGATTTATCTTGGAATCATGCTGGTACAACTGACAAAGCCTATCCGGTTGTTGGATATAGTGGACAAGATCCTCTTATTACAATAGATGGTACGAATTATATTGTTGGTGTAGCTTCACAAGTCCCCGGCTACTGCGATGGCTATTCCTATAGTATTGATCGCTGGAAGTCCGAAGGGAATATTGTTGTAACATTTGAGAGTGACGGTATATCCCTTGAGAATGTTGGAGTTGAAGCCGGACAATTCAAGCAAGAGCTTCCTCCTGATTTCTCTCCCGAAGGAACTCTCTTGTGTATTAGTGCGATAGTAAAATCCGCATCAGGAGATGCGCGTTTGCTTTTGTCGCAGTCCAATAATCCATGGGGACACACTATCGACTTCATTCCTTTACAAACAGGCTTCTTTTCGGGATCCGGCAACCTTATGGGTGGCAATCACAAATTTTCCATATATCTTGGTGCTGGTGCGAAAATTAAACTCGCAGCCGTCAAGCTCGAGCTTGGCTCCACGCAGACCCTTGCGCACAAGGAAGGCGACAAGTGGGTACTAAACGAAATCCCGGATTTCGGGGAGCAGCTGAGGAGATGCACGTACTATGCGGAGAAAGTTGAGAGTAGAGATACACCCGCAATCACAAACTCTACGTTTGTTCCTCCCGGTGCTACAAGTGCAGTATTCATTCTCCCTTATGTAAGGAAACGTACAGTACCAGCAATCAATTTTAACGATGTAAGTAACTATCGAGTTATCGCACGATCTATTTCTGGTGAAACTACTGCGTTTTCTGTAACATCTATATCACTTTTAAACGTTGGTAGAACAAAAGCAGCCATTCTTGTGTCTTTTAACGCAACTGATAAAGGCTATTACTGTTTCTTGCAGCGTTCTGATATCGGATTCGATGGATATGCCTTTATTTCCGCCGACCTATAAGGAGGTGACACCATGCAAACCCCAAAATCCCGTGTATACGTCCAGACAGACAGTGAAAGCCGTGTTTTGCGGCTCGAGGGAGAGTATTCCCTACCGGCTGACCTTACCGGCTGGACGAAAATCGATGAAGGCTATGGAGATAAATTTTCGCTCGCGCAAAGCCATTATCTTGAGAAGCCGCTCTATGACGGCGCGGTTCTGCGTTATAAGCTCGTAGACGGCGAGGTGGTAGAGCGTACTGCCGAGGAAATCGAGGCGGATAAGGCGGCGTTACCTAAACCTGAGCCAACCGCAGAGGACGACACAAATGCTATGATGGTTGATCACGAATACAGACTGACCCTGCTTGAACTGGGTCTCAACGAATGAAAGGAGCAAACATAATGTTATTTCGTACTTTGAAGCGCATGATTGAGAAGAACCAGACCGACGGCCTTGCAGACAAGATCGACATCTTTTTTGCAGCAGGCAAGCTCACCGAAAGCGAGTACAATACGCTGACCGAAATGCTCAAGCAGGAGGCGTAACATGAAGGGCGCAGAAAACACCGCTGCACCGAACATGATCGTTGATGAGTTTTTTCCGAAGCACATCAGACAGCGTGAGGACTTTGCGGAAATCCGCGAGGCGGTGCGCAAATACAGGATTACGGAGTTGTATCTCACGCAAAAGTACAAGAGAAAGCAGGTGAGGTATGCCCGCTGAAGTTATCACAGCGGCGCTCAGTCTGGTTGGCACACTCGTTGGAACGCTCGGCGGCATTGCGCTGTCGAGCAACCTGACCAACTACCGCATTGAGCAGCTGGAGAAGAAGGTGGAGAAGCACAATAACCTCATCAGCCGGACGTACGAACTGGAAAAGGAGTATTCCGTACTGGATGAGCGGATCAGAGTGGCAAACCACCGTATTGAGGATTTGGAGAAGGAGGAAGTTCTGCATGAAGGTTAATGTACCTGTTAGATTTAAAAACCCATGGTTCTGGGTTGGCGTTGCATCGGTTGCTATTACGGCGATTGGTGTTGACCCGCAGACGTTTACGAGTTGGGCGGCTGTGTGGAACGGTGCTGTTTCGGTGTTGTCTAATCCGGTGCAGCTTTGCACCATGTGTTTGGCTATCCTCAGCGTGTTTGTTGACCCCACCACGGCGGGCATCGGGGACAGTGAGCGGGCGCTCGAATATACAAAACCTAACAAGGAGGAAAAATAACATGGTACGTTATATCGGTACAAAACTTATTGAGGCTATTCCGGCACAGAAGGACGGTGAGGACGGTTACAAGGTCGTTTATCCGGACGGATACAACAGCTGGTCTCCGGCGGATGTTTTCGAACGTGCTTATCTGCCGCTTTCCATCAACACTCACCTGAATACCGACAAGCCGAGCATTGGTCAGGAAATGGTCGATGATTTTATCGCACACACCGAGGTGCAGACGCTTGGTGACAAGACTACGGTCGTCCGCGCGGTGCTGCGCAATGGCTTCGAGCTCGTGGAAAGTTCCTCTTGCGTCAGCAAGGAGAATTACTCGGAAGAACTCGGCGCGCAGATCTGCATGAAGAAAATCAAGGATAAGGTTTGGTTCCTGCTCGGCTTCCTGCTCCAGACGGCCGTGCACGGCGTAAAGGAGTAAGGTATGCAAATCATCGAGACCAATTTGCCGACAAACGGCAGTTTCAGCCGCCGGAACAAGACGGATGAGATTATCCTGCATCATGCGGAAGCGAGTCACGCAAGCGTTGAGGAAGTCAACCGCTGGCACCTGGAACGCGGGTGGACCGGCATCGGCTATCATTTCTATATCCGCAAGGACGGCAAGGTGTACAGAGGCCGCCCGGAATGGGCGGTCGGCGCGCACGCGCAGGGCTGTAACAGCCGCGCGATCGGCATTTGCTGCGAGGGCAGCTATATGACCGAGACCATGCCTGCGGCACAGCTGAACGCGCTGAAAGAGCTGATCCGTGCCATGATGGCGAAATACCCCGGCGCAAAGCTGTTACGGCACAAAGATGTAAACTCCACCGACTGTCCGGGTACGAATTTCCCGTGGGCAGAAGTGCAGAAGTACAACACCGAAACCACGGCAAAGAAGGAGGAAACCAAGATGACAGACAAGGAATTTGCGGCACATGAAGAACGCTATCAGGCGGAAAAGGCCAACCAGAAGCCGCATCCGTATGCTGCCGAGGCCTGGCAGGCGGCGACAGACGCCGGTATTATGGACGGTACCAAGCCGCAGAGTCCGCTGACGCGTGAACAGCTTGCGGTGATTTTACAGCGTTTAGGTCTGCTCGGGAAGGGCGTGAAGTAAATGGGACTGGGTGCTTTTATTAAGGCTGCGGCCGGTGCTGCCAAGGCTGCCTCGGCGGCTGCTAAGGCCAGCGGCGGCTCGTCCTCGGGCAGCTCGTCTGGTTCTTCCGGTTCGAGCGGATCGCTGAGTGCGAGCGGCAAGAACGGCTCGTACAGCATCGGCTCGGACAAGGGCAAGAATTTTGTTTCGAGTGCTGCTGCAGGCTCGACCATGAAAGGCTCGGACGGCTCGACATGGACCAAAAACAGCGACGGCACGACCACGATCAGCAAGGGCGGCTCGACATGGACCTATGGCAGTGCGTCCGGCACCGGCTCCGGCGGCTCGTCCTCCGGCAAGACTTCGGGCGGCGGCTCGTCCAGTGGCAGTTCGGGCGGCACTTATACACCTGCGGGTACTTACAATGATGCGCTGATCCGGCAGAATGACGCACAGCAGGCGGCAGAAATTGACGCAATTAAGAAGCGGTATGAAGAAGCAAAAGCCATCGGCGATGTAGCAGGCATGAAGAAGGCCCACGCGGACGCCGAGGCAAAGCGTAAGGAATGGGGCTATTCCGGCGGTGCGGACGGCTCGGATTACCTTGCGAGCGGCGGTATCTCCGGTGCGAATCTCGGCACGCTGATGAGCAATCAGTACAATCAGGGCTTTCAGGACTACGAGAAGAAGATGAACGATGCCGCACAGGCACAGCAGAGTGCTTTGCAGGCGAGTGTGGATTCGGCGGTCGCTAATCTGAACGCCCAGAAGTACACCATCGGCAAGAACACCGAGGCGAACAACGCTGCGGCTGAGAAGGCGTACATGACGGCGATCAATCCGAACGGCTCCATGGCTGAAAATCTGGCGGCACAGGGCCTGCTGACGACCGGCAACACCGAATCCAGTCAGATCTCGGCAGGCAACACCTATCAGAACGCGCTGAACAGCAACGCGACGACCGCTACCGAGGCCCTCACTGAGATTGAGAGAGCAATTACGCAGGCGCGCTTAAACGGCGATATTCAGAAAGCCAACGCGCTGGCGGATCTCTACAAGGAGGTTGCGGGCAAGCAGCTGGACAACGTAAACAGCATTATCTCCGCTATGCAGTGGGGTCAGCAGTTCGGGCTTTCGCAGTCCGAGCAAACCGGCACGTACAACGGCGCCGATACGCTTGCCATGCGGCAGCTGCAGATGCAGCTTGAACAGCTGGAAGAGGACAAGCTCAACGGTAAAATCGACCGCGAGACAGCGCAGAAGCAGATGGAGTATATTCAGGCGCAGATTGAGAAGATGCGGGCCGAAACGACCGGTCAGAACCTTTCCAACAAATACTCGCAGTGGCAGCTTAACCAGCTTTAACTACGCCAGAAGGCGGCGATTTTCGCCGCCTTCTCTCTTTAGGAGGTTACTATGGGCAGTTTTTACGATGATTTTAAGAAAAAACAGAACAAGAGCCAAAACAAACCTACGCTGATTAAGGTTCCGCAGGTTGCACCGAAAAGCAATGATCGCCGTGCGACAGCGGCGCGCAACCGGGAGCAGCAGCGCGTGCAGGCGCACCAGAATGCGCAGAGGCCTGCAAGCACTTATCTGACCGGCGGCAGCACGACAAGAAGTCAGCCGTATGCGGCAAATCAGCAGCGGAACACTGTTTTTCAGCAGCGCGGGAACACACGGCAGGGCCTTTCTGGCACAGGCAGCCGGAACACGCAGCAAAACAATGTACGGCAGCCTGCAAGCACCTATCTGACCGGCGGCAGCGTGACAAGAAGTCAGCCGTATGCGGCTTCTCAGCAGAATCAGCTGTTTTCGGCAAAGAAGGCGGCAGAGCAGCGGCGCAATCCACGGCAGAACGTATCTACTGCGAACAAGAGCAGCGGCGTCGGCAACCCGACGCTGACGCAGTTTCTCAAGAACTCTATGGACTGGCACAAAACCAGTGACCCGGACAAGAGGGCACAGCTGCACGCGCAGAACGACGCCTTGCGGCGCAAGCTCGGTTATGACTACAACCCGCAGACCGGCGCCTCTTTTGATAAGTTCGGACACGAAATGACTGCCGGCGTGCGCATGGCCTACGGCAGCAAGCCGACCGAACGGCTGAATCAGGCAACACAGTTGCTGCATACCTCGGGCGTGATGGGCAAGACAGACAAGGCAACTGTCTACCCGACCGCCATGCAGGCGGCACAGGGACTGACGGAGGACTATTTCAGTGGCCAGACAGGCTACAATGCACACAAGACGATGCATGACCTGTTTAACCGCTCGGATGAGACGTGGAGCCGCGAGGACACGCAGAGCCGCGACAGGGCACGTCAGGAGCTTTCGGACGAGATGAGCCGCATTATGAAGCGGTACGGCCTTACCTATCAGCCGCGCGACAACGCGGACGATATCATGAACCGGCTGAAAGCCGCCGGTGCGGACGAGCAGACGCTTGCGTATGTGCAGGAAAACATCGACCTGCGGCATGCGGCGGACCGCCTCGGCAACAGCCTGGAGGCTGTCGGCAAGCGGTGGGCGGCGTCCCTGCCGTCCCTCGTTGACACGTCGCGGCAGGTAAGCGCGAACGTGGAAGAAAGCCGCCAGAGTGAGGAATACCGCCAGCTGGAAGAACAGGAGCAGACGCTTGAACTTACTCTGCAGGGCATGAACAGCACAGCAGCGGACGGCTCGGTTCCGGCAGACTATCAGGCGGTGTACGATCAGCTGCAGGAGGTCCGCAAGCGCAAGAACGAGCTGACCGTAAACAAAGGCGTAGACCCGAACAAATGGTCTCAGCGCATGCTGCGCGAGGCAAACGAGGCACAGGCAAACGCCGAGGCCGGTTTAGCGCCTGCGCCGCGCTGGCTGACCGAACAGGGTATTTCCCTTGCGGGCAATGCGCCGGTGATGGCGGCAAGTGCAATTCCGGTTGTCGGTCCGGCGGTCGGCTCGATCATGATGGGCGGCCAGGCTGCAGGCCAGCGCTCGTTTGAACTGAATGAGCAGGGCAAGGGTGCGCGGGAGTCGCTGACGCGCGGTTTGACCTCGGGTGCGATTGAGGCCGCAACCGAAAGACTGCCGCTCGGTCAGATGAGCAAGATTTTACACTCCGGCGGCGTAAATGCGGTAAAAAATATCCTCATCCAGATGGGTGAGGAGGCGACAGAGGAAAGCGCAAGCTATTTCCTCAACTATGTTGCGGATCTGGCGGCAAATGACCCGGACGCAAAGTTTTCCCTTGCGGAGCTGACTCAGAGCGCCGCAGGCGGCGCATTCGGCGGTTTGGTGTTCGGCACGGCGGGCGCGGTCACTTCTCGCGGTGTATACGGCAGTCCGACGGAAAATCAGCTCACCAATCGTCCTATGACGGAATATGAGGTACAAGCAGATACGCCTTATCTGCAGGTGGAGCGGTTTACTGAACCGCTGACGCAGACAATGGTGAAAATTGACGAGCAAATGCGCAAGGCAGAAGCTCTGCCGGAGGGAACCATCAAACAGCAGTATACAGCTGCGCTGCAGGAGGACGCCCGGCGCGTAAGCAAGCAGCTGTCTATTCTGGAGAATAACTGTGCAGAGCTTATGCAGGCGAGGAATATTGCCGAAAGGTTTGGAGCAAAGTTTGAACTCGCAGACCTCGGCCCTGCGGGCGGTAAATATGAAAACGGTACAATTACAGTCAATCCGTATTCCTCGTCACCGGTGCGGCAGGTTCTGGTGCATGAATTAACGCACCATTTGGAGAACAGCGGCAGCTATAACGCATTGCAGGAGATGGCGTTGCATCTGTTCACGCAGGAACAGGGCGTTTCTGCGGATGTACTGCGCGATAATATCACTCGAATGTACGCAGAACAGGGTGTTACGCTTGATACACAAGCGGCAAACCGTGAACTGACGGCGGCGTTCTGCGAAAAGCGGCTGTTTCAGGATGACGCCAGCATTCAGCGCCTTGCACAGACCGATGTATCGCTTTTCCAGCGGATTCGTCAGTGGATCGCAGATACAGTAATTCGCCTGCGAGGAACAAAGGAGCAGCAGCAGCTCCTGGAACTGCAGAGACGCTATGAAAAGGCCGCGCGTACTGTTGGCGCGGTGCAGGACAGAGGGGCACAGTACACGTTCGGCCGTGAGTACGATAACGAAACGCTTGCGAAAGCCGTTCAGATGGAGCAGGAAGGCGCAGACAAGGACACTATCTGGAATACGCTCGGCGTTATTCGAGACACAAAGGGAAACTGGATCAATGAGATTGACGACAGTCGCATGAACTATGATGAGTTCGGCCTGTATCAGCTGAGAAAAGACCCGGATTTCCGACGGCTTGAAGAATTGGAAGATAAGGCGAATGCGACTGCGGAAAACTTCGGGTTCTCTCCGGAAGAATATGCGGAGTGGGAAAAGCTGACCGACAAATACGGCGATGCCGTATGGGACGACAAGTATCTGCTGCGCGATTATTTGAAGCATGACGAACTGTTTAAGCGTTATCCGTCTTTACAGGGCGTAAGCCTTGTATTTGAACCTATGAAGGCCGGAGAATTTGGATATTTCCAGGGACGCGATAACTCGATTCACCTGAATGAGGATTTTAAGCGCGTTCCTGAAAGTACGCTGCTCCACGAGATTCAGCATTTTGTCCAGAATAAAGACAACAGACCCGGAGGCGCAACGCCGGAATACTGGCGCTTGATGAATGAAAGCGCAGACGAGTGGCTTGACCGAAATCTGCTGCAAGACCGCAAGCAGAAAATCATTGAGCGCATGAACACGATCGAACAGCAGGTCGGTTACAACGATTTTTATGACAGCCTGCTTGACCGAGAGGAAGCAGGCGAACTGACAAGCGAGCAGGTTGACGCGCTGGATCGTGAGTTTGTTGCGCGCTATCCTGAGCTGGAAGCGCTGAGAAACGAGCTTTACAACGATGTTTATATGAAATTAAAGGAGCTCGGCAAGGGCAAACGTGATCCGAACGAACTGTACCGCAATACGGCGGGCGAGATCGAAGCACGCGAAAGCGCAAGCCGCCGGAACATGACCGCTGAGGAGCGCAGACAGAAAACGCCCGACCTCGGCTGGGATCGGGCGGTGTTCGCGGAGGATGCAGGTACCACCGCGGAAATCAAATATCCTGTTTACACACCGGAGGCTATCCATGAAAATCAGCGAAAACTGCGTGATATGCAGCCGGTGACAAAACTGACAGGAAACGAGTTTGCCAAGGGCGATACAGACCTGATGACACAGGTTTTGAACTATTTCGATTCGCTCGGCAATTCTGTGTATTCGGAACAGTTTGGCGATGTTGCATTGACCAAGAGCAGCTGGCGTTCGGAACGCCGACATGGTATGACAGCGTTGAAAGCAAATACGTTTGCGGCTGTTCCCGATGTCATCCGCAACGGCGTAGTGATTGATTATATGCAAAAGCATGACGGCGCAGTGGATCGCATCGTTGCGGCGGCACCAATCCAAATCGGCACAGATGCAGACTATTATGTTGGCGTTATGCTGCAAAGAGACCAACAGAGTCAGCGCCTTTATTTACACGATGTTGTTGCATTAAAAAAACAAGGTCAGAAGAACAAAACACAAACGTGGCACCAGAATTCTGATGTATCACGAAGTTCTTCTAACCTTGATATATCCAGTATACTCCGAAATGCACTGGATGGCAATACTTCTGTACAGAATACTTTCGGTTTCACGCCGGAGCAGATCGCAAAGGGAACGGTTCCGCTCTCCGATGCGATGCAGTACGGCAAGACACCGGAACAGGCGGTGATGGAGGCGCGGGCGAAGGCTGAGGGTGAGAAGTTCTCGGAGGGCGTCAATGCGAATGGGTCGATCAATGGCGATGCGGATACCGCGTACAGCATTGGATTTATGCAAAAAAGAAATCATCCGAGCAGTGACGGCTCTTCCAACTCCCCCTTTGGGAGCGGCGCTCATACTCAGATGACTTCTGATAACAGTATATCCCCAAATGCGGAGAATGGCAATACAGAAGTTAAACCGCTCGGCAACTATGAGATGTACGGCAAGAGCAGGGAACAGGCGATGCGGGAACTGCAGAACAAGCTGACGGAAAAGCGCTCGTTCCTGCATGACGATGATTACAAGCAGGTGCGCGCGGTACAGTCCGCCGAGCTGCGCGAGACATGGGAGCAGGCGCGACCGGTACACGAGCAGATCGAGAAGTTCCAGAAGAACCACCCGCTTTCCGCCAAGGATGAGCAGCTGCTGCAGGCCGCTATGGTGAACGGCGCAACAAACACGTTCAGCCAGTGCGACGATCCGGCAGCCGTCATGCACCGGTATCAGCTGCAGCAAGAATTGAACCGCAGGATGCAGCCGATCAAGGACTATCAGCGGACGCGCGGTGAGACCATGGCGCTGAATGCCGAGGAAATGGCGGACACCATTGCGGAGTTTGCCAAGGATAAGAAAATTCCCGGCTCTTACAGCCGCGAGACAATGGAGCGCAACAGCTATGATATTTTCGGCAAGAACAACCGAGACAAGGCCGAACAGCTGAATGATGAGTATTTCGCGCCCGTCCACAAGGCGGTTGCAGACCGCACGAACTATGTGAACACCATGCGTCAGCAGGTGGCAGACTTGCATTTAACCAAGCACGAATCCGCACTTGTGCAGATGGCGCTTGAGGGACGGAATGACGTTGCTGCCGAGTACATCAAGAACAACAAGATCAAGGTGACAAGCAAGCTGCAGAAGAATGTGGCGGACGGCGTGGCAACGTTTCAGGCGATATACAAGGAGCTGTATGAAGCGCTCAACGAAACGCTGCTTTCCAACGGCATGAAGCCGGTACGCGCCCGCAAGAACTATGCGCCGCATTTTGTGAAGGACAAGCCGGACACGCTGCTTTCGCGTATTCGCTACAGCTTTGGCTGGGGCAAGGACAGCTCGGTAAATATCGGCACTGACCTTGCGGGCATTACGGACGATTTTTCACCCGGAAAGAAGTGGTTCGGCAACCTGCTGCAGCGTGAAGGTGAACTCACCGATTATGACGCGGTGGCGGGCTTTGACCGGTACATTGAGACTGCCGGTGACATTATCTTCCTGACGGACAGCGTGCAGCAGCTGCGCTCACTTGAGGACGCGCTGCGGTACCGTCTGTCGGACGAGGGCACGCGCGAGATGGTAAACCAGATCCGCAACGACCGCAGTTTGAACGCGCTGGAACGGCACCAGAAGATTGATGAGGCGTACAACCCCAATCAGGACAATATCCAGAAGCTGTACAACCAGAAGAAGCTGGGCATGGGCGGCTATGTTTCCAACTTACACGAGTATATCAACAACCTTGCGGGCAAGAAGGCACGCGCGGATCGCGGCTGGGAGGAAATGATCGGCCGCCAGATATACACGGTGGCAAAGAACGTTGAGGGACGTGTGGCGGCGAACATGATCGCAATGAACCCCGGCTCGTGGATCACGAACTTTATCCCGATCACGCAGGCCACAGGCGAGGTGAGCACGGCAAACCTCATCAAAGCCATGCGCGACACGGTGAAAAGCGCTGTGAAGGATGACGGCTTTACGGATGGCTCGGTTTTCCTGACCAACCGCGAGGGCACGCAGTTCCTCGACCGGACACTGACGCGCAAAATCTCCGATATTGCCGGCATGCCGATGGAGGCGATCGACCACTTTGCCAGCAACGTGGTAACGCGTGCGAAGTATCTGCAGAATATTCAGGACGGCATGGGCCTGCAGGAGGCGTTCGACAACGCAGACACGTTCGCCGCCAACCTGATGGCGGATCGCTCTAAGGGCGCGCAGCCGACCGCGTTCAATAGCGTGAACCCTGTCCGCAAGGTGTTTACCATGTTCCAGCTTGAGGTTAACAACCAGCTTTCCTATCTGTTCAAGGACCTGCCGAGGGCGAAGCAGAGCTTACCAAAACTGGCGTGGGCGTACACGAAGGTATTTACCGGCGCGTACCTGTTCAACGCGGTTTACCATCAGCTGACCGGCCGTGATTCGGCGCTTGACCCGATCGGCATGATCGTTGATGCGTTCGGATTGGACGACGATGACGACAAGGACAAGAAGAAAAAGTCCGGCGTGGACATTGCGCTTGACCTTGGCGAAAATATTGCGGAACAGATTCCGTTTGTGGGCGGCTTAATCGGCGGCGGCCGTGTGCCATTATTCTCGGCGGTTCCGGAGTTTGATAAGCTGACCAAGGAATACGAGAACGGCTACGACGGTAAGCGCATTGCGCTTGACGCGGCAAAGAGCGCGGCCAATTCGGCGGCGTATCTGCTGCTGCCGTTCGGCGGCGGTGCGCTCAAGAGAACAGCCGAAGGCGCGGCAACTGTATATGCCGGCGGCAGCTACAGCCTGGACAAGAACGGTGAGAAGATCCTGCAGTTCCCGCAGTATGGGCAGAGACCGCTTGATTACGTACAGGCGATTCTGTTCGGCAAGTCCTCGCTGCCGGGCGCGCAGGAGTGGGCGGATAACGGTTACGACAGTTTGAATGCGGACGAGACAAAGGCGTTTGATGAATTGCGTCAGCACATGAACTGGTTCAAGGACGAAAACGGGAACACCATTGACAATTCCGAGGCGGTGTTTGCGGCTATTAAGGCTATGCGTGCCATTACGGACGAGATGAAAGAAAAGTACCCGGACGATTACACGGCGATTGCTGCAGGCAAGAAACGCGAAATGCTGTTTAACGACAACGATCTGAATGAGATTCAGAAAAAGTATCTTGACCGTGAACTGATCGGCAGTTCGGTCGGTGCGTCCGGCGACTACTCCTCCCGGGATATGTTCGACATCAGCCAGAAGGTGCGCGAGGCCCGTCAAGATGATGCGATGGAGGCACTCAAACACGGAATTTCCGTTGATGAGTTTGCAAACTGGGACGGCATTATCGAGGAAACGCTTGCGGATAACGAAGTAGATGCAAAGGATTTTGTCGAAGGACAGAATAACGAGCTGTACAAAAAGAATGAGGCACTTTTGGCAATCCTTAACGAGTACGGTAACAGCGGCGAACACACGGACGCGGAAAAGAACGCGTTTGCGGACTATCTGCTGATCTCTGCTATGGAGGACAGCGACAAGGAACGCTGGGACGAGGTAAAGGGTACGGTAAACGCGACCGACTTTGTGAAGTTTGCAAGCGACATGACGACGTACAACAAGGAGTACAAAGGTTCCGGACTGAGCAAGAGCGACGCTATGCAGTCGATCCTTGACGGTTACAAGAACCTTTCCGACACGCAGAAGGACGCGCTTTTTGGCGTGTACAGCGACAGTGCGTCCGGCAATGCGTTCCATATCTCCAAGTATGAGGAGGCTATTAAGGACAATCCGTTCTACTCTTGCCTCAAGGACGCAGGCAAGAAGGAGCTGCGCTCACTGCTCAACAGCTACGAGAAACATGTGGCGGATAACGCCAAGCTGGACGGCTGGGAGGCCAAGGCGGCCGTTGCCAAGGAGGCCGGTATTTCGCCGGGCATTTACGCGTTGTTCCAGGTCGCGCTGCAGGAGGCGGACACGGACGGCAAGGGATTGAGCCAGGCAAAGGCCAAGGCGGCCGTTGAGTCGGTCGGCGGTCTGACACAGGCACAGAAAGCGTATTTGTGGCAGAGCGCAAACAAGAGTTGGAAAAAGAACCCCTACGGCTCGGCGACGGTTTCCGAGTATAAGTTCGCCGGTGGCGAGTTCGCAAACCCTGTTGCGGGCGGCACGATCTCAAGTAAGTTCGGTCCGCGTGACACGTTCGCGACAAGCAACGGTGCCTCGTCCTCGCGCTGGCACAAGTCCATTGACATTGCCGCTCCTGCCGGTACGGCGATCAAGTCGGTTAAGGGCGGCAAGGTAACCGCAAACGGCTGGGTCGCCGGTTATGGATGGACGATTGAGGTTACGCATGATAACGGGTACGTAAGCATGTACCACCACATGCAGAATCAGAGCAGTGTTGCGGTAGGCACGGAAGTAAAACAGGGGCAGACGATCGGCAATGTCGGCAGCACCGGCAATTCGACCGGTCCGCACCTCGATCTGACGATCACCAAGGACGGCACGCCGGTGGATCCTGCGTCGCTGATTGGCGATTACAAGAACGCAAAGACGGGGTATGTTTACGAGGGTTCGCCGGTTTATACGCAGCTGTCCTCGGCGGCAAGCAAGAGCAAAAAGAGTTCCGGCGGCTCGAGAAAGTCGGGAGGAAGCAGTTCCGGCGGACTTAAGCAGCTCAAGGGGCTTAGCGGTTTGAAAGGATTGGGATTCTGATAAGGAAATGCGAAAGCGCCGTCGATTGACGGCGCTTTTTTTGTCGTTTCGTAAACCTATAACATTTTATGCTTTGACAGCAGCAGTTGCAGCTGGTTTCCGGCGCTACCACACGCGCGTCCAGCATGATCGGATCAACGACCTCAACGACCGCAGTCGGCTTGTTGCTGTCAGGCCGCAGCTGCACATCGCGGCCGTCCTCGATATACTGCGAGGAAAAGATGCGTGCGCCGCCTTCACCGCCGAACAGTACAACGCGTTTGTCAAATACCGCCAGACCATCCACGATACGCGGACGACCGATTACGCAGCTGATTTCACATTCAATGCGATAGAAAAAGCGGATATCAACGCTGTAGAAACCTCGATTAAACTGAATCCGCTCAACATCAATAGAAACACAGAGCAGTTCCGCTTCACGCGGCTTCACAGATGCAATGCCACCGGCATTGATCAGCTCCTGCGCATCACGGGTGAGATACACGCGAATGTCACGCAGGCACTCCTTGCTGCGGCAGGAGTCGTAAACCTTTTTGGTGTGGACGCAGACCGCTTCGCGGAAGCCGCCTGCACTGTTGCCGTTATTGCCGCCGATCGGACCCGGGCAGCAAACTTTTTCAGCCATGTATATTACCTCCAAACAAAAATTGAAGCAACTTCAGTATCAATCTATTCGGAGATTTTCCGGGGTGTTACATTAAGAAGTCCCTCTGTACCTTCAATACAGGGGGACTTCCGTCAAAGAGGGATGGGGCTGTTTTATACGTCCATCCAGACGTCTCCGGCCGTATGGCTGCGCACACAGGCCTCGACAAAGCGAACGCCGAGCATGCCGTCCTTCACAGTAGGAAAGGTGTCGGTCGTGTTCTCACGACCTGCCTTGCGGTCGGAGAGCACATTACAGAACGAACGGTAAACATTCGAGAACGTCTCGATAAAGCCTTCGTTGTGGCCTGCCGCAACACGGGAAAGCCGCGTGCTGGCATCGAGCAGATAGTCTGCACCAGCGGACAGCCGATGACTCGGCTGGCTGCGCGGCGTATAGATCAGGTGGTCGCAGTCGGTCGCGGTCCATTCGAGCGAGCCTTCGGTGCCGATGACGTAGATGCCGCTGTCGCACTCGTGTTCAATCGCAATCTGGGATGCCCAGAGCGTACCGGTTACGCCGCCCCCCGAAGTCCATCAGCACGTTTACATTGGTATCGAGCGGCAGATCACGCGGATAGGTGTCCATCATCGCCAGCACGCGCTTGACGTGCAGACAGGTAAACTGCGTTACCATCTGCTCTGCATGTGTGCCGAGATCGTTTGCACATAGCGAAGAACCGACCTTTTCCGGCTGAAAACGCCATGCCGAGGTGTCCACCTTGCCGTCAACCACACTGGAAATGACCCAGTCCTCCGGATGCTGCACACGGACATGCAGAATATCGCCGATTACACCTGCGCGAATCATCTCACGCGCCTGACGGATGAGCGCATAGCCGGTGTACGAATACGTTATGCCGAACAGCAGACTGCGCTCCTCCGCAATGCGGGCAAACTCCTCGGCTTCCTCGGTGCGGAGCGCAAGCGGCTTGTCGCATATAACGTGGATGTCATGCTCGAGAAAGCACTTTGCGATCTCGTAATGCGTATCGTTTGCCGTCATGATGGGGACAAAATCAATACTGTCCTTACGCGCGGACTTCTTGTCTGCCATTTCACGGAAATCTGCATATACGCGGCTGGTGTCGGGCAGGTGATACGCCTCAGCGGTCGCGCGGTTTCTGTCCATGCTGCGGGAGAAGCAGCCGCAGACCAGCTCGGCGGAATCGTCCAGCATAGCGCCCCAGCGGTGGAATTTGCCGATGTACGAACCAAGCCCGTCGCCGATCATACCAAATTTCAGCTTCCGAGGTCTGCGATGCGATCATTGCATCCGCGATGCAGCAGGCTGCAAAGCCGTCTTTGTTGCCCGGACCTGCGGTCGGCTCAATGCTGCGCAGATGGTTGATCCAGTGCTGCAGCTCGTTATCATAAGCCTTCGGGAAACGCTTTGCCCAGTTGTCCATAATCTCGTTGTCAACCTTGAGACGCGAACGGACGATCGGTTCTGCGGGCAGCGGCAGACGGATCGTGTCCTTTTCACATACAATTTCCATGCCGATCTCGTGGATGAGTCGTTCAAGGTGCTCCTGACCGATAAAGCCGCCCGCACCGATGATACCTGCCGAAATCGTTTTCTTCTCCATGAGCTGTGCCTCCTTTTGTTCTTCACGGCTCTCTTTATGCCTCTATTATAGAACAAAATCACACAGAGCCACGTCAGGGAATTAACCTGTTCTATGCAGGAATTAACATCAGAAGTTCATGGAGAGGAATTTGCTCGGCGTCATTTTTTCACGGCTGCGGAATACGCGGGAAAAGTGGCTTGTACTGTTGAAGCCGCGCTTTCGCCGCCGAAGAAGTGAAACCAGAGAAGCTCGGTCGGCTCGGTGGCGCAGTACCGGTGGGGAAGGCGGCAATCCATGAGCACAAGCTGTCCGGCAGCAGCGTCCGCGCTCTGCTCTCCGCAGAAGGCGTGCAGCGAACCGCTGCGCACATACGCGCACAGGTACATATCCAGAAAATCCCGCTTGATCTCATAGCCGGGCACGCACTGATAGCGTCTGTATTGGATAAGGTAATACAGGTGCTCCCGCGCAAACGGAGATGGAATGGTAAAGTCCACACGCGACGAGAGCAGCAGGCCTTTGTCGGGTGGTTTCACAGGTATTACCTCCGTGAGAGCATACAAAAATTGTAATGCAGATTTGCTCAAAGAGTAAGAGCGTATCCGGCAGATTGTCTGAAATGCACATGGAAAACGCAAACAGGGGAATTAACCCATCAAGTCCTCATCGGTGACGAAAAACTCGTTGTCGAGTTCCGCGCATCGGCGGTCAAGCTCCGAGGTCGTGCCGAGCGTGCGGCGCACGGCGTCGTACTCGGCTTTCGCGCGGTTGTTCACCTTGCCGGTGCGCGTTGCGCGGATGAGCAGGTTCTTCGGGGTATCGAGCGGCGAAATATACTCAACGACAGAAACCTTGTAGCCTTCGGCTTCCAGCTTGAGCGCACGCATGCTGTCGGTCAGCACATCGTTGAAGCGCGCCTTGAATACGCCGAATTTGGTCAGCGGCTCGAGTCCGGGCATGGTGTACTGATCGAGCAGCTCCTTGTGGCAGCACGGCACGCACGCGATGTATTTCGCCTTGGCGCGGATAGCTGTGCCAAGAGCCAGATCGGTCGCAATGTCGCACGCGTGCAGCGAAATCACAGCGGTGACGTTTTTCGGCGGCTGGTACGTCCGCAGATCGGCGCAGATGAACGTCATATTGTGATAGCCGAGACGCTTGGCCATTGTACGGCTCTCGTCAATAACGTGCTCCTTGATGTCCACGCCGATGACACGGCAGCGGCGATGCAGTACCTCGTGGATGTAGTAATTCATGACAAAGCTGAGGTAGGATTTGCCGCAGGCGCAGTCCAGCAGCACAATTTCATCGCTGTCGTCCTGCTCAAACATGGGCGCAACCAGCTCAACGTAGTGGTCGATCTGATTGTACTTGCGGATCATGTCGTTTTTCAGCTTGCCGTCTGCGGTCAGGATGCCGATCTCGCGCAGCAGTGCCGCCGCCTGATCGACGCGGATGAGGTACTGCCGGCCGCTGTCGAGCAGCGGATTAGCGGCAGCCGCCTTTTCCTCGGCGGTCGCTTCGCGCTCGGCCTGCTTCATCTGTACGCCGCGTGCCGTCACGGACAGCGTAACGACCGTGCTGCGCTCGGTATAGGTGAGCATGCTCTCGTCGTATTTCTCAGCCTGTTCGGCAAAGAAGGCGCAGAATTCAGCCGCGTCTACGCGGCGGTCGCTGCCCTGAAAATGCAGCGTGTAGTCCTCGTCCGCGCGGGACAGCTTTGCGTCAAATTTCTTTTTGCCGGAAACCAGGGTGCAGTCTGCCTGCACAAAAAAATCGCGGTTTTTGGTCAGCCGTGCTGAAATGCCTGCCAGCAGCAGCTTGAGCTTCGCGGAATCTCCCTTTTGCATGAATGTCACAACCTTTATTGTAATGTTTTTTGTTTTAGTATAGCACAACGGAAAGCATTTCCGCAATTCCAAAGTATAATTTGTGGAAACGAGTGAGATAATATTACCGAAATCACAAAAGGAGGTCATTCTCTATGAGTAACGATCGCTGCAACAAGTCCATTCACTGTACGGTGGAGCAGTGCGCAAACCATTGTCCGACCGCTTCTTACTGTGCGCTGGACAGCATTACCGTTGGCACGCACGAGGCTAATCCAACGATGGATCAGTGCACCGACTGTAAGTCCTTCCAGCGAAAGTGCTGCTGATTTCCCCTCGCAATGCAGAAAAAGGAGCCGGATTTGTCCGACTCCTTTTTCGAGTGTACTTATATAATAATTGAGAATGGAGACACCCACCGCAGTGGGCGTCCAGCGAGCAACCGCCGCAGGCGGCTCTTAGCGAGTCGGAATGGAAAATTGAGAATTATGGTGTCGCACGAAGGGAGATAATTGAATGCCGTCCGAGGGACGGTAAATGGAATAAGCATGAGATTCAATTTGAAGTTCATGCTCCATCCTCTATCTTCAATTCTCCATTTTAAGCTCCGGCATCACCACATGCCGCATGGTAAAGTAGCACGCCAGACCGCCGATGCAGTTGGACACCGGCTCTGCCGCAAATACGCCGCTCACACCGAGATTCCAGCAGTACGGCAGCAGCAAAGTCAGGGGCACAACAATGAACGCCTTGCGCAAAAGCGAAAAGAACACCGCGTATTTCGCCCGACCCAGTGCGCGGAACGTGCTCTGACCGGAATACTGGAACGCCATCATTACAAAGCCGAAAAAGTAAATGTGCAGCGCCGGAACAGCCGCCGCGACCAGTTCCGCGTCCTGATTGAAAATGCGGATGAACAGGGCAGGGAAAAGAGAGACCAGTATCCAGACAAGCATGGTATATCCGATAGCAATCTGTGTCATAAACCGGATGGCGTCCCGGGTGCGCTTGTACAGCCTCGCGCCATAGTTGTAGCTGATGGCGGTAGATGCACCGTCCGCGATGGCGAGCACCGGCGTTTGTGCGATCTGGCGCACGGAGTTAAGTACAGTCATGACGCTGATGTAAATGTCGCCGCCAAAATTGCGTAGAGTAGCATTGCACGCTACCTGCACGAGCATATCCGTAAACGACATGACGAAGCTGGCGATGCCGAGCACGGTAATGCGCTGGATACATTGCCAGTCCGGACGGAAACCGCGGAAATCCAGCTTTAGCTCGGCTTTTTTGCCGGTTAAAAACTTGACAACCCATGCAGCAGACAGAAACTGCGACAGCACGGTCGCGATAGCAGCGCCGCGCACGCCGAGGTGCAGTGCGAAGATAAAAATCGGGTCGAGCACGATGTTGGCTGCCGCGCCGAGTGCCACGGTGAGCATGCCGGTTCGGGCAAAGCCCTGACAGTTGATGTACGGATTGAGACCGAGAGACAGCATGACGCACAGCGTACCGATCAAGTAAATCACGATGTACGAGGACGCATACGGGTACGTCACCTCACTGGCGCCGAACAGATAGAGCAGCGGGCGATGAAACGCGATGCCGAGCACGGTCAGCACGGCACCGCTCAGCAGCAGCATAAAGCCGGCGTTGACCATGATGCCTTGTGCGCCTTCCCGGTTGCCTTTGCCGCGCGCCATCGCGCACAGCGGAGCACCGCCCAGTCCGAACAGATTGGCAAACGCGGTAATGAGCGTCACAAAGGGGAAGCACAAGCCGATACTTGCCAGCGCAAGCGTGCCCTCGCCGGGGATTTTGCCGATATAAATGCGGTCTACAATATTATACAGCAGGTTGAGCAGCTGCGCGATGAGCATCGGTGTGGCCACCGCAAGTATCCTGCGGCGGATGCTGCCCTGAGAAAAATCAATTTGCTGCAAACGAATACAGTCCTTTCAAAATCAGAAAAAAGCAGGGAGAAGTCCGAGCTTCTCCCTGCACTATTGTAACACTGCTGCTGATTTTCGTCAAGAATCCAGCAAAATCAGTGCGCGGTACAGCATTTCGCACGCCGTTCGACGGTCGAGCGGGTGTTCTGGGTTCTGTGCCTGTGCAGCGGTGAGTACGGAGGCACGTTCCAGCCGAGCGATTGCCGGCTGTGCCCAATCCTGCGGAGAATGGTCGGACATCGACCAAGCGTACTGCACACCGCTCAGCGTGCCGTCAAGCAGGTGGTCGAGCACCACGCCTGCCTCGGCCGTTGTGATGGTTTTCTCGCCGCGAATCTCACTCACGCCGGAGACGGTCGCGTAGCCGCTGACCAGTCCGTTTGCGGCTGCGGCGCTGATATACGGCTTGGCCCACGCGGAAAGTCCGCTGTCATCCGCAAAGTCGGTCTGGTCTGTCGGTTCAACGGACAGGTCTGCCGCGGCGGCTGTCATGGCGATGAACTCACTGCGTGTTACCGGTCGGTTGGGATGGAAAAACGCACAGCTGCCGATGGTTTCTCCGGTCATTACACCCTTTTGCGATAGATAGATCGCCGCGTAATGCGCCGGATCACCGTCCATGTCCGAGTAGGTGAGTCCGGTCTTATTCTTTTTAATCTCAATCGTGATAGCGGCAGGCTGCGCTGTGTTTCCCTCGGCATCCACGGCGGTATAGTGGAAGCTGTCGCGTCCGGCTTTGCGGCCCGGTGTGTAATATAAGGTACTGCCCTCGATCTTTGCTGTGCCCAGCCGCGGCTTTTCGGTCAGTTGATAGAGCACTACGTCGTTATCCGCGTCGGTCGCGGACAGTTCAGCCTCCACGGCGATATCCACGCAAGTCTGCGCCGTGACCGGCTGCACCACCGGTGCATTGTCCGCCGCCTGCGCGGTTACGGCGGCAGCGCCGATCAGTCCCGCATAGGCGAGTACGGTTGCGAGCAGCACCGCAATGATGCGAATCTGCCTGTTTTTCAAAATCCTTCACCCTTTCCGGTCGTTTCTTCTATCGGAAAGTATGCACGCGACTGTTAAATTTTATACCGGATCGGCAGAATTCCGGTCTGTGTATGTTTTCTTCCTGTCGGGAAACGGAAAATTCCGCAAAAGCCCTTGCCGAAAACGCAGAAATGTGGCATAATTCTATTATATATACATTGGGAAAACAGAAAGGAGATTGGCGATGGAAAATCATCAGCTTGTTCTGGTGCTCGACTTCGGCGGTCAGTACAATCAGCTGATTGCACGACGCGTCCGCGAACATAATGTTTACTGTGAGGTTAAGCCCTATAAGACCTCGATTGAGGAGATCAAGGCGCTCAATCCGATCGGCATCATCTTTACCGGCGGTCCGAACAGCGTTTACGAGGAAAAATCCCCGAAGTGTGATCCGGCTCTGTTCGAGCTGGGCGTACCGGTTCTGGGCATCTGCTACGGCTGCCAGCTTATGGCGCATACCCTCGGCGGCGAGGTAACCGCAGCACAGGAGGACACCGCGCGCGAGTACGGCAAGACCGAGACCTTCTACAACACGGACTGCAAGCTGTTCAAGGGTCTGCCGGAGCAGGGTATTTCCTGGATGAGCCACGGCGACTACATGGCAAAGGTGCCGGAGGGCTTCGAGCTGGTCGCTCACACCGATATGTGTCCGACCGCTGCCATCGCTGACGAGAAGCGCGGCTTCTACGGCGTACAGTATCATCCGGAGGTAAACCATACTGAGAACGGTTCGCTCATGCTGAAGAACTTCCTGTATGAAGTCTGCCATGCAAAGGGCGACTGGACCATGGGTGACTACAAGAACAGCTCCATCAAGGCCATCCGCGAGAAGGTCGGTGACGGCAAGGTTCTGCTGGCGCTGTCCGGCGGCGTTGACTCCTCGGTTGCAGCTGCTCTGCTGGCTGAGGCAGTAGGCAATCAGCTGACCTGCGTATTCGTAGACCACGGTCTGATGCGTAAGAACGAGGGTGATGAGGTTGAGGCAGCTTTCTCCAAGTGGGACATCAATCTGATCCGCATGAACGAGGAGGACGCATTCCTCGGCGCTCTCAAGGGTCTGACTGACCCGGAGGACAAGCGCAAGGCCATCGGTGCACAGTTCATCCGTACGTTTGAGAAGATGGGCAAGCAGATTGGTGAGCAGGTCGGCAAGATCGACTATCTGGCACAGGGCACCATTTATCCGGACGTGATCGAGTCCGGCAAGGACGATGCCGCTGTCATCAAGAGCCACCACAACGTAGGCGGTCTGCCGGATTTTGTAGACTTCAAGGAGATCATCGAGCCGCTGCGCATGCTGTTCAAGGACGAGGTTCGTCAGCTCGGCTTTGAGCTTGGTCTGTCCGAGCAGCTGGTTATGCGTCAGCCGTTCCCGGGGCCGGGTCTCGGCATCCGTATTACCGGCGAGATCACCAAGGAGAAGTGCGACATTCTGCGTGAGGCAGACGCAATCTTCCGCGAGGAGATCGCAAATGCAGGTCTGGACAAGGAGATCAACCAGTATTTTGCAGTTCTGACCAACACCCGCACCGTAGGTGTTATGGGCGACAGCCGCACCTATGATTACGCACTCGCGCTGCGCGGCGTAACCACCAGCGACTTCATGACCGCTGACTGGGCGCGCATTCCGTATGAGGTGCTTGATAAGGCTTCCAGCCGTATCGTAAATGAGGTTGTCGGCGTAAACCGTATTGTGTATGATATTACCAGTAAGCCGCCGGCTACGATTGAGTGGGAATAATTTTGGAACCCTCCGAAACCCGCATAAATACAGGCTTTTTTGCCTGTCACTTTGCCTGCTGATACTGATTTGATACTAAGTTAGTCTGAACAGTATCGCTGAGAATAATTGCAAAGGACAAGTAAAAACCGCCCTGCTGAACGACACTTTTTGATATCGAACCGCCACACGGC
>OGZL01000682.1_pt1 | contig 26670 bp, 20 predicted proteins | sample 1576761 | NCBI WGS metagenome assembly OGZL01 (sample SAMEA3541595, study PRJEB24748) | human gut metagenome | biome: human gut; feature: human-associated habitat; material: faeces | place: China | collected 2012
TAAAAAAACTTACCTCGAGGACTACTCCTTTGCGGTAAGTTAATTATTGCATTTTGGGCGGCTCCGGGGAGTCAATCAATAATGAACGTCAGTTCATTTATGCGAATTTCGTTCTGTAATTCTGTTCATAATCGTTAAAACCGCTCTGTATCAAAAGATACAGAGCGGTTTCCGGTTATGCGTAATACGCGATCCTGAGCAGCTCCTCCGGTGTAGTAACACCCTGTTTTACCAGCTCCAGACCCTTTTCCTTCAGGCTGCGCATGCCCTGCTGCTCCCGCGCGTAGGCCTCGATCTCCTCGGTTTCGGCGCCGCGGCTGATCATGCGGCGGATATTGCGGTCGATCGTGACGATCTCATGCACAGCAATACGGCCGCGGTAGCCGGTGCCGTTGCAGTGCGTACAGCCTGTGCCGCGCTTGATGGTCGTGATATCCTTGCCGAGCAGCGCCTGCTCCTGCGGCGTAACTGCGACCTCTCTGCCACAGTGCGGACACACCTTGCGCATCAGTCGCTGCGCGACCAGACCGACCAGCGAATTTGCGATCAGATAATGGTCGATGCCCATATCGGCCAGACGGACGATACTCGAGACCGCATCGTTGGTATGCAGTGTACTCAGCACCAGGTGACCGGTGATGGCGGCACGAACCGAAATACCGGCTGTTTCGCCGTCACGGGTCTCACCGACCATGATGATATCCGGGTCCTGACGCAGCAGCGCGCGCAGACCGGACTCAAACGTCAGTCCGGCAACCGGATTGACCTGCGTCTGGTTGATGCTCGGCACGTTCTTCTCCACCGGATCCTCAACCGTGGAGATATTCACCTGCCGGTGCGACAGGTACTCGAGCACCATGTACAGTGTGGTGGACTTACCCGAACCGGTAGGACCGGTGATATAAATAATACCGTTCGGTGAGTTGAGCATAGGCAGGAACCTTGCATAGCTTTCGTCATCCATCCCGAAGTGGCCGGCGTAATCGACCTGACCGGCCGTTGCCAGAATTCGCAGCACCGCCTTTTCTCCGAACACGGTCGGCAACAGCGATACACGGATGTTGACGTACTCGCTCTGTCTCACACGGATACGGAAATGACCGTCCTGCGGCAGACGGCGCTCGGCAATATCGAGGTTCGCCATGATCTTGATTCGCGCGATCAGCGGCTGATGCACACTGCGCTGCAGCGTTACATAATCGACGATCGTGCCGTCGATACGCATGCGCACGCGCGTGCTGCCCTCAAACGGCTCGATATGCACGTCGCTCGCGCCGGTGCTGATTGCACGGTCGAGCAGGCTGTTGAGCAGCTTGACGATCGGCGCTTCCGGATCACCGCTTTCGCTTTCTTCGACCTGCAGCATCTCCACATTACGCTCTGCAAAGTCCTCGTTGGCGGTCTGTGCCGCCTGCTGCGCGCCGACCTCGGCGTAATAGTAGCGAATCGCGCTCTGCAGCGGACCCATTTCACTCAGGCGGATGACCACCTGACAGCCGGTCAGCTGGCGCACTTCCTCAAAGGCAAAGTAGTTGAGCGGATCGTTCGTCACGACCTCGAGGCTCTTGTCCGCAAAGCCGACCGCAAGCAGGTTCTGCTTTTCCGCCAGCTCGCGCGGAATCATGCGGACAGCGGTCAAATCGACCTGCATCTGTCCGATGCTCACAATTTCCAGTCCCAGACGGGCAGCCAGCGCCTCGATCACCTGCGTCTCGGTGACAAAGCCCAGCTCGATCAGGATTTGACCGACTCGCTTTTCACGGTGCTCCTTCTGGTAGGCGAGCGCCTGCTCCATCTGCTCCTGCGTGATATAATTGCGCTCCATCAGCACTTCGCCGATACGCAAATTGGTTTTCATGCGTCCGCCTCCTTGTCGCTGACACACATATAGATCTCCAGCGTGCCGGTGATCAGATTGGTGCTGACCGCCTGCGTGTTGTTCTCCACATAATCATAGTCTGCAATACTGAAATTGGTCACACGCAGACCCTTGTACCTGTGCTCTACCTCATCGAGGAAGTTCAGCCACTGGGTTACGGCGCCCTGCGCCGAGATAGTCGCAGTGCCGATGTAAACGCAGTTGACCGGCTGCACCGGCGCTGCCAATGTATCGTCGGTCGAATCGGCGGATTCCGTATCGGATGAGGTGTCCGCACTGCTGTCCGTCTGCGCAGCTTCCTGCTCAGCGAGATATGCGCTGACCGCACCCGGAGCGGCCTCCGTCAGCGTCAGCGACTGCGGAAACAGTCCGTTCTCGAGCGCGATACCCGTGATGATATCGTCCATCTGACGGGTTTCCAGATCGCCCTTGTAGTATTTTTCGCTTGCAGTATCCAGCGCGGCTTCATTCTGCGCAATAATATCGTCAATCGTTGCAAGTGCGGCAATCTGCGTCTGATATTCCTGCTGCTTCTGTTCGGCGGCGTCATACTCGTTCTGCAGCGTTTCGTGATTTTTCATCGCAGGACGGATGAGATACATGCCGAAAATGACGATTATCGCCAGACATGCCACCAGCCGGAGCAGCTTTTTATCACGTTCGGTTACAACGATGTTCATTCGGCTGCCTCCTCTCCCAGCAGGATACAGTTCAGGCTGAGAACGTACACGCCGTCCTCATAGGTATAGCCGGTGTAGTCCACCTTGCGGAACAGGCCGGTTTTCTGCAGCTTGAGCACATAGCTCGGAATATCGATAACGCTGCCGCTCTGTGCATCAAACTGCAGCGCGCCGGTGGCCGCATCGTAGCCGGTCAGCACCATGCTGACCTGAGCGCCGCCTGCCGCGCCGATTTTGCTCATCAGGGTGCTGTCCACCTGCGGATAGGTGGCAAGCGCGTCCGTCAGATTACGCACCTGCTGCAGTCCCTGCACCAGATTGTCATTGTGCTGCTGCTTTTCGGCAGCCTTGTTGTACTGCTCGATCACAGTCGGATCGTTCAGCCAGTCGTTGATGTCGTCGGTTCTGTGGCTCAGGCTGCTGTTCATCCGCAGAAACACACACCAGACCGCAGCGCACACCACCAGACACACCGCAATCGGTGTGTAGAAGCTGTGCAGCAGGCCGGTCTGCTTTTTGCTGCCGCGGGACAAACGCCGATAGCTGCGGAGCAGATCCAGCTCCTTGTTTGCACGAAGCACGCGAATCAAAGCCTCGGCACAGCCGAGCCAGTCGTTCAGCCGCTCGCCGTTCGGCAGGGCGCGGAACACACGGCATTCGGGCAGACGGCTCACTTCCAGACCCAGACCGCGGATACCCGCCAGACACACCTCAAAATCATCATCCGAGCAGCCGGCGTAATACACATCGGTCAGCGTGCCGCCCGAGCGGCTTGCCGTGTGGAACTGCATCGTACCGGAGACATCCCTCGTCATCTCGGTGCCGAAATCCACCGTGCCCGGCTCACTGAAAATACGGTTGCGGCTGGAATAACGGTACTCTCCGTTCTCGACCAGCAGCGAAAGCACGCTGCTGCCCTCAAAGCACAGCCAGATACAGGTCTTGCCCTGCATGGACTGCATGGCATGCAGGAGCTTGAGCCGTCCTGCCATGGTAACGGTAACGTTCTCCAGGTGCAGACCGAGCCGATCGGTCATTGCAAGGTATTCCTCCATCGTTTCCTTGCGGCAGGCAGCGCAGAACAGCTGCTGACGGCCTTCGGCATCTGTGCCGAGCGGCACATAGTCCGCCGCCACAAGCTGATCCTCCCGCGGACGCATTTCGTGCCGCACAAGCTCCTCCAGCTTGTTTTCCGGCATGCTCGGTGCGGTGATAGTCTTGGTGGCAACCGCCTCATCCGGCAGGACGAGCGTGATGCCGCGGGTCGGCAGCCTGTGCTGCTGCCAGAGTGCGCCTATCGCCTTCTCCCAGTTTTCCATGCCGCCGCCGTGTGCGGGGGCACTGTAAAGCGCCTGCACGGAAGGCTGCGCGCCGGACTTGCCGACCGCGACAAGCACCTGCTCCTCCTGCAGCGCCAAAACGGTTGTGTTCATTCTCATTTCTCCCCTTTTGTGAGGTTTACACGTTTCCGAGGTTATACGTTCCCCGAACTCTCTATCGCGCTGTACGAGCCGATGATCGGCGACATGACCGCGATGATGATAAAGCCGACCACAAACGCCATCAGCACGATCAGCATCGGCTCCAGAATGGTCATCATGCGCTTGCTCGCCTGCTGTGCATCGTACTCCATCGAATCCGCAATGGAATCCAGCATGGAGTCCAGACGGCCGGTCTCCTCGCCAACTGCAATGCTGCTGCACAGCTTGCGCTGAAAGCCGTCTACGGCCTCGAGGGCGGCGGACAGGCTGACGCCCGAACGCACCTGCACAAGCACGTCATCGAACTGCGAAACGATGTAGGCGTTGCCGATGGTATCACGGGCGGTCTGCAGCGCAGTGACGATCGGCAGACCGCTCGAGTACAGGCTGCTGATGGTTCGCGCGAACCGCGCCGTGCAGATAACCTGATTGAGCGGACCGAAAACCGGCATTTTGAGCTTTCGCCGGTCCATTTCCAGCCGGACAGCCGGAATGCGCAGCAGCGTGCGGATAACCATGACCACTGCCGCGACACCCAGTAGCATCAGATACCATTTGGTAACCATAAAATTAGAAAACGCCATCAGCGCCAGCGTAACGCCCGGCAGCGAATCCATTGTGGAGAACAGATCGCTGAACTGCGGCAGCACGAAGGTTACGATAACGATAACGACCGCGACCGCCAGAATCGCAAGGATCATCGGGTACATGAGCGCCGACTTGACCTGCTGGTTCATCTGGTGCGCCTTCTCGTAGTGGATGGCGAGCCGCTCCGCGACCTGATCCAGCTTGCCGCTGCCCTCGCCTGCGCGGATCATGCCGAGCATGAGCGTCGGGAACACCTGCTGCGCCTCGAGTGCGGCGGACAGGCTGGAGCCCTTCCGCACCTCACCCAGCACATTCTCGTAAATGCGGCGCAGACCTGCGCTGATGCCCTCATCCTGCGAGATGATCGTCAGCGCGCGCACCAGACTGACACCCGAAGCCAGCAGCGTGGACAGCTGACGGCACAGGTCGCTCAGCTCCTGCGGACGCAGGGTGCGCGGCTTGCGGCCCGCACCGCGGCGGGTCGCACTCTGCAGATACAGTCCCTGAGCGAGTAATTGGGTATACAACGTGTCATAGTCCGCAGCCTCCATTGCGCCGCGGACTATCTTTCCGTCTATGTCCTTTGCCGTGTAGCGGAACAGCGTGTGACCACTGTTCGGTTTGACCGTGACGGTCAGCCTGCGGTTGTTGGATGCAGCCATGCTGACCCTCCTCTCCATTCATTACAATAATCCCATATACCAGTCCGCGATCGTTTCTCCGAAAAACATGGCGATCGCAATGCCGATGCACAAAAACGGACCGAATGCGAACTGGCTTTCCCGGTTTGCCTTCTTTTGGGCGAGCAGCAGCGCGCCGAAGCCGCCGCCGAGCAGAATGCCGATGAACGCGGCAACGACCGTCAGCTTTGCGCCGAGAAAAAAGCCCGCGCCGAACATCAGCTTGATATCACCGCCGCCGAAGCCGCCGGGCACGATGAGCGCCAGAAGCAGCATCGGCACGCTGACGATCACGCAGCCGATCAGCCGCGATTTTATCCCCAGGCTGGGGATAAGTATTTGCGCAGCGATGCCGCAGACAAACAGCAGCGCCGGAAACCGGTCGTAGATTTCAAGCGTGTCTATGTCCATGAGCGCCACGACCGTCAGAATGCCGAGCACAACGAACGCCAGCGCCGCCTGTGCGGTCTCGCCGCCGAAGGCATATGCACAGGCACAGGAGCACAAGCCGCCGAGCACCTCGATCCAGAAATCCCTTGCGGGGATTTTTGCACCGCAGCCGCGGCATTTGCCGCCCTGCAGGAGAAAGCTCAGGCACGGAATCAGCTCCGCCGCCGACAGCGTGCGCCCGCACACCGGACAGTGACTGCGTCCCTTCACCACGCTCTCTCTGCGCGGCAGGCGCCATACCACCACTCCGAGAAAGCTGAATACGCATGCGCCCAATGCAAACCGTAACAGCCATAATACAGCATAGGCAATGTAAAGCATTGGTTTCCTCCTCGTTTGGGTTGGTTTGGAATGATTTTTTACAAATAGAATCTGCCATACAAAAACCGCATGACAGGTCACAGCCACTTAAACGTTAAGGGGCTGTGACCCGCCATACCGTCCGCAAGCCGAACGCAGGCACCGTTATTGCGTTCCGCATCGTTACAGCGGTATGAATCAGGTCACCACCGACGGACACCGTACCGCACCGTGGTTAGACGGTGCGGTACGGGCGGGGGGTGGTGAAGGCAAGCATTATTAAGCTACCGTGTAGTTCGTACCATCATAAGTGCACACTTTAGTGCCCTTAGTATATTTCAAACCCGTAATTTTACTTTTATTCGTGCCATCAAATTTAATATCAGATACTGTGCCGCTAACTTCAGCCAGAGTGGCTACCTTGCCAGCATCAACCGTAACAGCCGTGCCTGCTGCTACATTGCCATATGCTTCATCTGCCAATGTCTGCGCCGCCATTACACACTGACGAGTCTCAGCGATAACAGACTTTTCCTTTGCACGATCAATATAACCAGTCAGCGCCGGAATCAGCAGTGCTGCCAGAATTGCCAGAATAACCAGAACCACGATCAGCTCTACCAGCGTAAAGCCGCCCTTCTTGCTGCGGCGCTTCTGCTGCAGCGCGATCATTTTTTCCATCATGATCTTATTCCTCCAATTTTATTTTTGTTTTTCTATCTCTGTAAGCTGCGGCGGTGCTCCGCAGAGTTACACATATTACATTGCCGTTATGCCGGCTTTTTCGTTGCCGTTACCTCGGTTTTCACCGGAATATCGTACCGCAGGTCGATAATGAGCGAATCCGAATAGATTTTATCGGTCAAATCCTTATCGCGGTAAATTGTCACGGTGGCGGTAACGGTGTGCTTTGCTTCGTCGATTTTGAAATGCAGTCCGGCGCGGAGGCCCATATAAAAGCCCTCTGCATAGGTTTTCGTCATGGCTCGGGCAATGGGATTGCCGTCCGCATCCTGACTGTAGCCATCTTTATAATAGCGCTCGACAAGATAACCCTTTTTCACTCGAGGCTGCTCGCCGGAGTCCTTATCGGCAATCACGATTTTGGTTGGTCCGCAGCCGTCTGCCGTCAGCAGCTCCGCCGCGTTATATCCCTGTTCGGTCTCATAGCCAAACTCGATCGCCGAGCCTTCGGACGAGCCGGTTTTATTCGTCACGTCCGTGCCGCTGTCGTAGCATTTGATGTAATCCGTGGCGGTCTCCACCTTGCTGCGCACGGTTTCGAGCAGGTCGTCCGCGATCAGCTCGGCGCTGTTCAGCTCCTGCGTGCGGCGCGATACCTCGGCCGCCGGCCGCAGCGACGCGCTGAATATGCCGATGACCAGACACAGCAGTCCGGCGCCGACCACCAGTTCCACCAGCGTCATGCCTTCCCGACCGCGCAGGATTGAGCGAATGCGTTTCATGCCGTCACTCTCCCTTCGCAAACCGGTAGAAGGGCACGGTTTTGCCGTCCTCGGTTTTGGCGTTTACGGTCTGCTTTTTTACCTTTACGCGGAAGGCGTCAATATCGGTATCTTCGCCGTTCGACGTCGTCACCTTAAAATCGTACGCGGCAGCTTCGCCGTCCGCGACTTCTGCATTCCCGCGCACGCTTTCCTGCAGTTCGGTCGCGTCCCTGCGGAGTTGCTCCGACTTGCGCTGCGCATTTGAGGCAAAGCCGACTGCGCCGTTCAGCGCGCCCAGCAGCAGCATGAACACCACCGTGGAAACCAGAATTTCCACCATGGATTCGCCCCGGCGGTCGCGCAGCACGCGAATCAGTCTATTCATCGGCTGCACCTCCGGTTGTCCGGGCTGCCGGCTTGTGAATGGGTTCGTATCGGCTGTACGTCGGATTGTTGATATCATAGGTATAGCTGATCTCCACATACTCCGTACGGGCATCCTTGCCTTCGCCAATGACCTTGGGTTCTACCGGCTCCTCGCCGTTGGCACTTCGGCAAAAGCGGCCGTTTACCCAGTAGACCGGGAACTGTACGCCGTCTTCCCCTTTCCATGTGTAGATTGGCTGAAAACTGTCCTTTCGGCGGTATCCTGTGGTGTACATGTAGCTGTCCGCTCCCTTTTCCGCCTTGACGCCTACCCAAACCTGATGTCTGTTAAAGGTTGTCTGCTCTGCCTTTTCGGTGCCTTTGTCCCGAGCATCGTATGCAAAGGTATCGCCTGTGATCGGGTCCTGCGCATCGGTAACATCACGGAGCAAAATCGTAATCCTGCCGTAGTTATCCTCGGTCGAACCCGCATTATAGCAGGCAGTGGTTTCATCCGAACGATCCGGATCGTAAATACCCAATCCTGTATCTTCCGCTAAAATGTTGTTCACTTCACGGTAGAAACAGCCTTCCGGCGCAAAATTGGTATCCAATTCCGGCTTTATTGTTTTGTATTCCTGCAGTTCGCTGTCCAGCACCTGTGCAAAGGACTGCGCCAGCTGATAACAGCGTTCCCTGCCGATCTTGCGGTTGGCCCGCGAGAGCAGCATGGATGAGGAATACACGATACTGAGCGAAAGCCCGATCAGGACGGCGACAGCACAAAGTGCTACGATCAGCGAAACACCGCTTCGCCTGCCGCGCCGCAGGGTGTTCCAGCCCTGACGTATCCGCTTCATGTCTGCCGCCTCCCTTCACAACTAAAATCTGCGCTCAGCAGGATCGGATTCCGTATAACGGTCGCTCTTGCTGTCCGCAATGACAGTTACCCTGCTGATCTGTATACCATTCGTCAGCTGCAGGGTCTGATTCTCGTGCGTTACCACGGAGAAAATGTTAGGCAGCTTCAAGGTAAATGTGCCGTCCTTCACCTGCAGCATGGTATCCGGCTGATAGCTGTAATAACGAATGCTGCCATTGGTAAGGCTGTATCTGCCGTTGACCGCACTGCCCTGTTTTACAGTATACCAGTCATCCCCTGCAACTGCAAACGTATTTTGACCATTTATGATAATCTCCGGCAGGTTCCCGCTCATATCGACGGTAACCGTCGTGGGATTATCGTCCTTATCGGTCAATTCAATCCGATACAGGTCAGCCTCTGCCACCTCGTCCCACGAGAGCGCGGTAAGCTGTGCATCCCACTCTGCCGTGTTGATAAGACGATTCATCGGGCCATAGCTGACCGCAAGCGCCTCATTCACGTTTGCCAGCGACGCGCTCGGTGCTTCCAGCTTCACACGCGGGAATACCACATCGCCGCTCGATACCCAGACCGAGCTTACCTGTCCCGCCGACTGCGAAATACGAGCCTCAAACCGTACAGAACAGCCTGCGTATTTCGTATCCAGATCGGTCAGGCTGCAGACGTAGCGGCCGCCGCTTTCGCTCATTGCAGAAACGGGGTAAGTCACCGTTGTGCCGTCCGTCCCGGTGATTTTTGCCCGCAGCAGATAGGTGCTGCCGCCGGGCGGTACGCTGGCCTCATTCTCCGGCGTAACGGTGACCTGCAGGCCGCCGCTTCGGAAACCGGCCGCCGGAATCGGGTTGTTTGCTGCCGCATTCCAGTTGTACGACCACTTGACGCTCGGCGTATCCAGACGCATCGGCACGGTCATCGTGTACACGATACCGTTCGGGCTGTCCGCGTAGCCGGAATCATCAGCAGCCACCGCCACCAGATAGAGGTCGATGGTCTTGCCGGCGTAATCCTCCAGACTGCGGCTTACCGAGCAGGTGCCACCCCTGACGGGCACAAGCGCACCCAGGGCAGCGGCCGTTTCGCCCTCCGGCTGCACATAAATCTGATAGCCTGCACAGCCGTTTTCGCTGCCGATGGCACTCCAGCCGATGGTGTATTCCAGCTCGTTGGTATCCGGGTTGGTTACCGACGGCTGTCCCGGACGCTCAAGGCGCTGCTTGACAGCGTACTTCTTCGTCGTACTCAGGCCAACCTCGCCGTATGCCTGTCCCAGACGGGTAACGGTCAGCTCAACCTCGGCATACTGCCAGTCATCCGCGCTGATGGTGAACGATTGGGAAGTATTCGGATTCTCCTGCGTACCGTAAACCTCGTTGACCGGAATGCCGATTCTTGCGCCTGCCGCAGTAATGCCGGTCAGCTTGACCGTGTACTGCGCTCCGCTCTCATTCGGCTGTGTCCACGAGAATTTGTAGCTCATGCTGCCGTTTTCAACAAGCTTCATCGGTTCATTGAGTTTCGGCGCTGCCAGCGGCTTGATGTTCAGCGCTGCGGCTTTAATGTAGTTTGCAAAGTCATTCGCATGGCCAAGAACATGGCTGTAAATGGTCTTGTCCTGCTGCTGAACGCCCTCCGCGCTGTAAGTCCGCAGCGTAACGGATGCATCGTCGGCCTGCCGGGTATCGCCATAGGTGTAAACCGGTCCCAGACCGGAGGCGGCGTACCATGCACGCACCTGACGATTTGTGACATTCTCCGCGAAATACTCCTTCGGCAGGTCGCGGAAGTTTGCCGTAACCGTGTTGCCCGCCGAGGTCAGCACATCCTCATACGCAAACACATACTCATTTGTGCCAACCGTGCCGAGCACCTCGATACGGTAAATCGGCGGTGTTTCCATCTGCGGCTCGTTGACCGTCAGTGCAGCCGTGACCGTGCAATCATCCACCGTACTGCCCGAGTACGATACCGACAGATTGTTAATACTGCCGTCCGGCTTGTACTTCGGCGTGTCGGTCGGGATGGTATCCGTCACGGAGGCCGGCTGAATGCCGTTCGTAATGCCCGCCGCTGCCGTGACGATCAGCTCCTTCAAATCATCGCCGTTGATCTCGGCGGTATGATTGTTCTGATCAATGGTCACGGTCTGCGAGCCGAGCCTGAAGGTGACTTTCCAGTTGCTGAATACCGCATAATCCGCAAGGTTTTTCAGCGAGATCTGGTATTTAGCGCCATTGTTCCAATGGCTCACCAGTCGGATATTGACATCCGGTGTCGGCAGTACCGACACATCCTGCGTCGCCGCAGTTTTCCATGCAGAAGGCGCGGTATCCTCAAACAGACTGACAGCACGAACCGACAATGTAATGGTCTTGCCTGCTGTGTCTGCCGCAAGGCTTGCCGGCAGCTGGAACGAACCGCTGGTCGTACCGGAGCCGTACGCCTGCGTGCCGTTCAGCTTCGGGTCCCACTGTCCCTGTCCCTTTTGGTTCGGGATAAAGCGCAGATTGGACATTACTTCCTTGCCATCAACGAGCACTGTACCCTCGTAGTACAGGGGACGGTCCGTATCCTCGATGGATACATCGAAACTGCCGTCTGTCTGCTGTTTCAAATCAACCGTGAACGAGGCATCCAGCTTTTTGTCGGTTTGGTCGTGCTCCATGTCGCGATAGTTCTCTCGAACATACTCATCAAACAGCTTTTGCTCTGTGTTGAACACCGTATTCTTTTGATACAGCAGCGGGCGCAGCCACGAAGCACCGTGTCCATTCGTCTGTGCAATCTCTCTATATGTTGGTGTATCCGGCATGGTGAACAAAATCCGTCCCGTAATTTGGTCAGAACCATTGATATTAGTACGGATAATGCCATGCTCATCGATCGTAGAGTTTGCCGTTGTTACATTGTAATACATCCGGTTGTCTGTATAGTCGATCACGCCAAGCTGCGGACCGGCAATGGCGGCAAAGCTCTTATTCGCCCATTTTCCGTCACTGCCTGCCCAGTATCCATAGGCAACCATGCGGGAAAATCCCTTTCGTGATTCATTGCGCGTATTACTGCTGTCAAAGATTCGTCCGGCAGTGTTCGTCAAGCCCCATGTATCAAAGAAATAATAATTGTTTCCCACCTTATCACCGCTCAGGGAGCTGCTCAGGCTGGCGTTATTCAGCGATACGATGCCTGTACTGGTACCCGCATCCGAACCGATGACCGAGTAACAGTTCTGGATATAAGTATTATCCTGCGCCACAGTGCCGTCCTTATACCGGTCGCCAAAGATGCCGGCGATATAATTGTTGCCGCCGACCAGTGTTTCCGCATAGTTGCGGCAGCGGTCGATATTCAGCACGATATTTGCGGTCGAAGTGCCGATCGGACCGCCGTTCTTGCTGCTTGCCGTATCTGTTGAGAAGTAACCCACGATACCGGAGGCCATGGAGGATGAATAGATCTTAACGCCCGGCGCATTGACACAATCCGAAACGTTAATGGTGAACTTCTGTGCAGCATTTATATCATACGTCGTATAAACCGTAACGTTGCCAAGGATGCCCGCACTGTCGTTCGCGCAGTCCTTGACCTTCCTGCTGTTCTCCCAATGATAATAGCTTGCACCATCCCGGCCAAAAACGCTGCCGTGATTCTGACAGCTGATGATATTGAAATCCTGACCGGAGGCCGCATGATACAGCTGTGCCACGATACCACCGGATGCACCGACCCAGCCGGTTTCATACGTCGTCTGCAAATTGCCGTAATTGTAGCAATCCTCAACCGTACCGCCGTTATTCGTCCACTGGCCGACAATGCCGCCCGAATAGTGCGATTGATAGCCGTACACCGTGCCATAGTTGACACAGTTTTCGATCGTCCAGTCGGTTGTGGTCTGGTTGGTCTGTGTGCCGATGATACCGCCTGCAAATCGGCTGGTCGCGCCGTTTGCCAGCTGGCGGCCGACAAACGCCTGATTGAGCAGATAGGACAGGTCCTTTTCGCTCTCGTTCATGCCAACAATACCGCCGGTGCCGACACCGATGCCGTCCGACTTGTTGACCAGCAGCCAGCTGCCGCTGACGCAGCGATTCAGCTCACCGGTCGGCGCATTGTAGCCCGCCACGCCGCCGAGGTTGCCGTTGCTCGATACGATGATCTGCATGGTGCGGTCTGTCGCTACGCTCTTGCTGCCGCCGTTGTAGGACAGCTTTTCCACATCCGTCCGATCTGCCCACTTTACCCAGGTGGAATCCGCAGACAGCTTCTGTGCCTCGGCATTGGACAGCAGGTCGCTCACCTTGCTGACATTTTCCATCAAGGTTTCGGTGCTCTTATCGCCGGACATGGTGATCGTGCCCTTGTTATAGCCGGTCACACCGCCGACCATGCCGTTTTTGACCGTGATCGTGCCGGTTTCGGTATTGTCTATGTAGCACTGCTCGATGATGCCGGTCGTATCATTCTTGCCTGCAATGCCGCCGATATGCGAGGACAGGCGTTCCTTCTCTGCCGCCGAACTGGTGGAGGTTGCGGTGTACACACCGTCCGCCGTCAGCGTCAGCCTGGAAACGGTGCTGCCCTGCAGCAGACCGCCGTTCAGTCCGGCAATGCCGCCGTAGCAGTTGCCGACCGCGCTCTTTCCTTCGTCGATCGTGCCGGAGTAAGTGCATTCGGTTACCTTGCCGCTTACATTATTCTGACCGACTACACCGCCGAGATAGGTATACTTCGTGAATTTCTCAAAATCCGAGGTGACCTTCACCTTGCTGACCGTACCGCCCGCTCGATTGATGCCGACTGCACCGCCGACCTGCAGCGTGCTTGCGGAAACGCTGTATGTCGGCTGCTGCGAAACCTCGGTTGCAGTGACCGTACCGCTGTTGTCTCCGACAACAGCACCCAGAATGAATGCACTGCCGGAAATCGTGATATGATCGCCGAGTGTCGCTCCCTGAACCGTACCGCCCTTGTGGTTTACTGCACAGATCGCGCCTGCCGCAGTCTTGTTGCGGGTGATAAGCGTTACCCTGTTATCCGTGCCGACGCTGCAGCTTCTGATCGTGCCGTAGTTTTCGCTGGCAACGCCGCCTGCATAGCCGTCGTTACTGGTGACACTGCCGTTGCCGATACAGCTCTCGACCGTGCTGCCCGCACTGTTCATGCCGACAATGCCACCTGCCGCACCGACATTTGCGGTCACCTGACCGAGATTCTTCGCGTACCGCAGAACAGCCTTTGCGCCCTCCTGCGCGCCGACAACGCCGCCTGCACTGCCCGCCGCTGCGCGGACCTCTGCCGCCTGATTGGTCAGGCAGTTGATGCTCGTGCCGCCGAGTGTGCCGCGGTTGATGCCGGCAATACCGCCGACCATACTGCTGCCGCGCACGGTCAGCCTGTTATCCGCGGCAATGACATCGCCCTGCGCGCTGCCGCTTGCCGGACTGAGCGTGCCGGTTGCGGTATTCACGCCGATCACGCCGCCGACACCGCTGCCGCTGCCGTTGACACGGCGCTTTCCTGCCGGTGTGCTCGAAAGCACGATCGCACCGCCGTTTTCGCCCGCAATACCGCCGACACGGCCTGCACCGCTGACATTGGCACTGCTGGTATTGTTCTGTATCCTGCCGCCGCTGAGATTATAGCCGACGATGCCGCCGACCGTGTTCCGTCCGGTGACGGTGCAGTTTTTCTCGGTCGTGCAGTTTTCAATCGTGCCCGCCGTCCTGCCGCCGACGTTCAGACCCGCGATGCCGCCGATATAATCCTGTGTTGCGCTGCCCACGCTGCCGGAGAGCGTGCAGTCGCGGATGATGCCCTCGTTCAGACCGACCACGCCGCCCATGGCATTCAGACCGTTCATCGTGCCCTTGCTGGCACAGTGGTCTATCACATGTTTCTCACCGTTGACGCCGATCACACCGCCGATAACGGAAACACGCAGTTCGCTGCTGCCCAGCTCATCGGAGAGCGCCTTCGCGGCATCCGTGTACTTCTGCGCCTGCAGATAGGATACCATATCCACACCGGTTTTCAGCTTACTGTCCGGGAAGGTGTCCTCTGCCGGACGGTCAAAGCCGCCTGCGTTCAGGCAGTGCTCCACCTTCATTTTGGTCTGCGGCTCACAGCTGCCGATAATGCCGCCCGCATACGCATACGCGCGGATGGTCATGTTGTTGGAAACCGCAGACAGCCTGCCTGCACTGTTGCCGTCCGCTGTGATAGTGATGGTACGCGTATTGGTAGATGCCTTGACCGTTCCCGGCACATTGCTGTTGTTTGCCGCGATGCCCGGCAGAAGTGCATACAGCGTTCCGCCTGCCCGGTCTTTCTCCGTGTAGGTGCGCTGATAGCCGATCAGACCGCCGCAGAATGCCTCTGCAGTGACCGTGCCAAGGCTGTTATCGACCTTGAGACCGCTGACCGTGACATTCTCTCCCGGGTTGACCACATTTGCACCGATCGCACCGCCGACATAGTACCGTCCCTGCACACTGCTCGGCTTGATGGTCAGCTTCTTCTCGAGCAGCTTTGTCGAAGCATTCAGACCGATCAGACCGCCGACGCAGTCTCCGGTTGCAGCAACACGACCGCCGATGAGCGTGTAATTGATGTCAATCGTGCCGTCCGTGTCGTTATAGCCGACCAGACCGCCGACATAGTGTCTGCCGACAACGATACCCGCCACACTCCGGTTGGAGACTGCGTTATCCTTGTCGCTGAAGGTGATCGTGCCGCTGTTGTAGCCGGTCAGACCGCCCGCATAGCTGCCGACGGCTCCCCAGTCCGTAACGCGCCTGTAGATCGCATTATTGGTGTCCGAAACATAGCTTGCACAGTTTATGATGGCCGCATTGTTCTCATTTGCACCGCAAATACCGCCGATAAATACATTGTATCCTGCAACGACACCTGTGTTGACGCAGTTTTTGATCGTCGAACCGCCTTTATTCTCACCGATGATGCCGCCGACATACGAATTGCCGATGACATAGCTTGCGTTAACGGTTGTTCTGGTGCCGTTTTCACTGAGCAGTGCCGTCTGCGTATCAGACTGATTCAGCGCACCGATGATGCCGCCGACATACTCGCTGCCGAGAACGTAGCCGTTTGCCTCGGTCTCGCAGTCATACAGCACACTTTGTTCGCCGTAGCCGACAATGCCGCCGACATATCTGCCGCGCAGCTTGTCTCTATCCTCCTGCTTATAGGTGTAGCCGTCCGCATATCCGGCACGGCTCCTGCATTCGGAAAGAGACGCGTTATGCGCGTAACCGACAATGCCGCCGATATAATGTCCTGCCAGCGAATGATCATCTGCGGCTGTGCTGCTGAGAATCAGGCCCTCATTTTGGCAGTCAGCCATATCTTTTCCCGTGGCCTGATCCTTGCCGGAAAAATAGCCTGCAATGCCGCCAACCGAGCGATTGCCCGTTACAGCAACGCTGTTGGTCAGGGTTTTGACTGCGGCACCGTTTGTTGTCAGGCTGCCCGCAATACCGCCGATACCGCGCGCAGTACCGCCGGTCGGCAGCGTACCGGTTACGGTACCCGATGCAGACAGCTTGATTACTGACTTAGAATCGCTGACCTCAATCACACCGGCCACACCGCCGATGCCCTGCGCCTGTGCCGAGGTCAGCGCAGCTTCCACCTCGGCTTCGGTGCCGTCCACGGTATCGCCCTTCAAAGAGCCGTTGCTGTAACCGCAGACTGCGCCGACACCCTTGAGCTTGCCCGATGCGATCTTCACCTGCGGATTGAGCAGGCGCAGATCATGGATCGTGCCTGCGTTTTTTTGGAACAGACCAAGATACTCTGCGTCATCGGCAATCGAGGTCTTATCCAGCTTGAGATTACTGATGACATTCCCGCCGGTAAACACGCCGGCAATGCGGTTCAGCAGACCGCCTGTGCCATCCAGTGTCTGATTGCTGCGCAGCGCAGGGATGCTCGGGAAGCCGATATCCTTGCCGGTGGAAACCGAAAGTGCACCGCGGGCTGCCGTACCGTAAACCTTTACACTGTCACTCATCCAGTCCAGTGAACGCGCGGTAACGGCAAATGCCGTCGTCGTATCCATATAACGGATATTGGACAGATGACGGAAGGTTTCGATCTCGCACCGGCCGTTATCCGACCGGGTGCCGTCACCGAAAAGCGTGTTCGCCTTATTGGATTCGATAGCGTCACTCTTTTGATACTCCTCACCGCGGGTGTTTTCTGCGTTCGGGTCCGGAAACACCTGCACGGCTGCGTAAACATTCAGCGGGGTTTTCAGCTTGCCGCCGAAGCGCGTGATGCTGGTATCGCTGCTCTGCCGGAAGGCTGCTTTATCATCATCAGACAGCTTGTCCAACCGCTCGTACAGCTTCGCATTCATCATACCGTCCAGCACAAGTGTTGCCCGCTTGTTGGTACGGTCGTATTCCACGGGGAAGGTATAATTCTTCGTCGCATTATCCTCGGTCGTAACCGCAACCGACTGCGAACCCGTTTTCAAATCCCTGCCCGGAATATTGATCGACAGAAGCTGTGCTTTATCCTCACTGCTGTACAGCTTGACCTCGTAATAAACCTTATCCAGATCCTGATCCTTCACATTGCTCGACCAGTTCAGCGACAGAGTTTCACCGTTTACCAGATTGATCGAGGTGATCTTCAGCTTAGTCGCATCCAGACTGACAGCATTGACTGCATCCTGAACCGAGTAATAGCCCAGCCGTTCTTCCCGACGCGTATCGCGGTCGCGCTTGCTGTAATCAATATCCAGCCAGCTGCCGGACATATCCGCCGGTTTGCTGTCCGCATTCGATCCGTAGTACAGTCCCTTGCAGTTTGTGCCGTAGAAAACCGAATAAACCTGACCGCTTTCCACGTCGATTTCGATGCAGATTGCAGCATTCAGCACACTTTTATCGTAGGTATCCTGCGAAAGAAGCGCACCGACGAGCGCACCGTCATCCGACAGCTCGCCTTCTGCGTATTCGCCTGCATCCAGACGAATGCCGTAAATACGACCGACCAGCTTTTTCCGGTCCTCATCCGACTCATCAAACGACTGATTCAGCACGCCTTCCTTCTTCACCTTGCTGCAGAATGACTCCCATTCACCACCGGTACGAAGGTAGGTCAGCTCGGATTCTGCCGACAGATACATGGTCTTAGCGTACGATTCATTCTTTCGGAACTGCGACAGATGAATATACCCCAGAAGGCTCGGTACAGCGATGGCAAACAGAATGCTCAGAATGACCAGTGTAACCACCAGCTCTACAAGAGTAAAGCCGCCTTTTCCGCACTTTTTGCGCTGCTGTGTCATATTCGCTGCCTCCTTCCCTTTGGATACAAGATAAACGGGTATACTGCCCCAATTTAGGTATTTTATATTTTACCAACTCCTACGTTTTCTGTCAAGTATCGACACCGTTCAACTGCAATCCCCGCTGTTTTCGCTTATTTTCTCCGATATTCACCATGGTTTTCATGCCATACAAAAAGGCTGCCGAAGCGAGCTTCGGCAGCCTTCTGCAATCTTTACGATTTCCGAATTAGAGGAAGATGTACTTGAGTACGAACAGTACTGCCAGAACGTACATCAGCGGAGCAACCTTCTTGCCCTTGCCGGCTGCAACATTCAGCAGAACGTAGGAGATAACGCCCATAGAGATACCCTCGGAGATGCTGTAGAACAGCGGCATAGCGATGATGGCGAGATAAGCCGGGATGGACTCGGTCAGGTTGTCCAGATCGAAGTTGATCTCGGTTACGGTGCCTACCATCAGGAAGCCGACCATGATCAGCGCCGGAGCGGTTGCGAAGGACGGGATGGCGGTGAAGATCGGCGCAAACAGCGTGGATACAAGGAACAGGATGCCGGTAACCAGAGCGGTCAGGCCGGTACGGCCGCCGACTGCAACGCCGGATGCGGACTCAACAAAGGTGGTGGTGGTGGAAGTACCCAGAATTGCACCTGCGGAGGTTGCAATCGAGTCTGCCATCAGAGCAGGCTTGATGCCCGGCAGCTTGCCGTCCTTATCGAGCATCTTCGCCTTAGTGGCAACACCGATCAGCGTGCCGAGGGTGTCGAAGATATCAACGAACAGGAACGAGAAGATGACAACGATGAAGTTTACGATGCCAACCGCGCTGAAATCCACGTTGAAGCACTGGCCGAAGGTCAGACCCAGTTTGGAGAAGTCGGTCATGCCCCAGCTCGGGAACAGCGAATAGAAGCCTGCGTCCGGCGTCGGAACGTAAAGGCCGGTCACCTGGCAGATCATGCCGAGGATCCAGGTCAGCAGGATGCCGTACAGGATGGCGCCCTTCATCTTGCGGGTATAGAATACTGCGGTGAAGAACAGGCCGATCAGTGTCAGCAGTGCGCAGATGCCTGCGGTGTGGAAATTCTCCGGGAAGCTGATGATGCCGACCAGCGTTGCGGAGTCCACGCACAGGCCGGAGTTCTGCAGGCCGATGAAGGCGATGAACAGACCGATACCAACCGAAACACCCTTTTTGAGCGTCAGCGGAATGGCATTGAAGATGGCCTCACGGATGTTGGTGAGCGACAGGACGATGAAGATCAGGCCCTCAATGAATACGGCCAGCAGAGCGACCTGCCAGCTGTAGCCGTAGCCTGCAACAACGGTGTACGCCATGAAGGCGTTCAGACCCATGCCGGCAGAGAGCGCGAACGGCAGGTTTGCCATAAACGCCATGCACAGCGTGCCCAGGCAGGATGCCAGAGCGGTTGCCAGCAATACCGCGGTGGTATCCATACCGGTGGAGCCGAGTACGCTCGGGTTTACGGCAAGGATGTACGCCATGGTCATAAAGGTAGTGATACCGGCCATGACCTCGGTCTTGACTGTGGTTTTGTGTTCCGATAGCTTGAAAACACGTTCAAACATCGAATAACCCCCTTTTAAATTTTTAGGCTTTCGCCTTGATTACTGTGAAATGATAATTTTACTTACTTCCCCTCGTAAGCGACAACCGTCTCCGCCGGACAGGTTTTGATGCGGTCGCGTCCGTGCAGACCCTTGAGCTCCAGCAGGCAGACAACCTTGACGACCTTTGCACCGAGTTGCTCCAACAGGTGGACAGCCGCCTCAAGCGTACCGCCGGTAGCGATGAGGTCGTCCACAACGACGATCTTCATCCCCGGCTTGATGTCATCGCGGTGTACCTCGATGGTCTCCATGCCGTACTCCAGCTCGTAGGACATGCGGGACGTTGCACGCGGCAGCTTGCCCTGCTTGCGGATCGGAATGAATGCCTTATGCAGATTATACGCCATCGGTGCACCGAACAGGAATCCGCGGGATTCCAGACCGGCGATCGCGTCAAACTCTACGCCGTCCAGCAGCGCAGTCATCTCGTCCACCGCCAGATGGAAGCCGTCCGCGTCACCGAGCACGGTGGTAATATCGCGGAAGATAATGCCTTCCTTCGGAAAATCCGGAATGCTGGTGATATACTGCTCAACCTTACTCATGAAACCTCAATTTCCTCCTTATCCCTGCCGCCCGGCAGAGAATCAATTATGCTGTTTTGTCATTTGGCAAGCAAAACAGCAATACACTTTATATATTATCAAATCGTGTCGTTTGTGACAAGAGATTGATTGTACGAAATGCAGATTTTTATCATGAAGATTATTGCCGCTATACAAATCCTCATCAAATTGTTCACTATCGGATATGGAGCGGGCGCCGTCCGGACGACTGGGCGGTTCACCGCACCCGCGGCGCCGCGCAGCTCGTTGGCCCGGTGGTTACGGACGGCACCTGAGAGTTTCATCTTTAGTACCTCTTACCTTTTATATAACCGCTATTTACTGTAACCATCTGCATCACATTTATTGCGTTCTTCCTATCGCTGTGCTATGCTGTGTATATACCGACTAACCTCGTTTATGATGGGAGGCTACTGTGATGAATCGAAAAAGCGTTATCAATATTCTCTGTGCCCTGTCGGCCATGATTGCTGTCGGAATTGCGGTTTGGATCACTCTGACTGCCCACACACCGCACACGATGGACGATTATATCAACCATCAATACCTGATTGGTGTTTCCAGCGGAATCGCACTCATACTATGTATTATCCGCAGCTATATGCCAAAATAGCAGAAGAGACGCAACTGCGTCTCTTTTTTATTTTATGGAGAGCGGTAAACCGCAAGTCTCCCTTCACTCTCACTCTAATTCTCAATTTTCCATTTCTCTCCTCATCCAGCTCATCAGCATTCCAACGATATAGACCTGCTGCTCCGCCGAAAGCGGCACGCCCTGCGGGATGCCATGCCATTTCGCCAGACAGCCGCGGCAGCAGCAGGCGGTAGCGTGCTGCGCGATGAACACCGGATGTCCCCGCATAGGGGTCTGCTTGCCGTCGTTTTTCGGTGCAGCCGGTGCAAGCCGCTTGGAAACGAAATCTGCCGCGTGGTCGGCAACCGTGTTCCATCCCTTCTCGCGGATGTACTGCTTGTCCTGCGCCTTTAAGTGAAAGCGGCTGCGGAAATTCGAGCGTGAAAGCCGCACAAGCATTTGCGCATAAGTTTCCTGCCGCTGTTTGTCTGTCATTGTGCTCACCTCTTTTTATAGTATACTCCGATCGACTTTTTTACGCAATCCGGATAGAACATTTGTTTTCTTTTCCCGAATATGATATACTATCTCTGCATTTGATTTTCTGTATCTTCAAACGAAACGAGGAAACCTATGGAACCGACCAAATTTGATATGAAATATGCTGCTGTCCGGCGTGCGATCATCGAACAGCGCTTTTCCAAGTTAAACGACAAGCAGCGCGAGGCTGTCTATCAGACCGAGGGTCCGCTGCTCATCCTGGCGGGGGCGGGCAGCGGCAAGACGACCGTGCTCATCAACCGCATCATCAACATTCTCAAGTTCGGCGATGGACTGGAAAGTGAATTTGCGCCCGACTGGGCGACCGAGGACGATCTTCTGTTCCTGACCGAATATCTGACCGATCCTAAGCCGGAGAACCGCGCCCGCGCGGAGCACCTGTGCGCGATGAATCCCGCCCGCCCGTGGCAGGTGATTGCGATCACGTTCACGAATAAAGCCGCGCGCGAGCTGCGCGAGCGTTTGGAGTTCGCCCTCGGTGACGAGGAAGCCGCGTCCGCTGTCTGGGCGTACACCTTCCACACAGCCTGCCTGCGCATTCTGCGCAAGCATGTTGATCTGCTCGGCTTTGAGAGCGCGTTCACCATCTACGATGAGGACGACAAAAAGCGCGTCATTCTCAACGTAATGAAAAAGCTCGATCTCGATCCCAAGAATTTTGATCCGCGAACCGTGATGGGCATGATCTCCCGCGCAAAGGACAAGCTGATGACCCCGCGTCAGTTCAGCGCGGATGCCGCCGGTGACTACTTCCGTGAAAAGGTCGCAGACGTCTACCGCGATTACGAAAAGGCCATGAAAAAGGCCTGTGCACTGGATTTCGACGATATTATCATGAAAACCGTTCTGCTGCTGCAGAACAACCCCGAGGTGCTTGAATACTACCAGCGCCAGTTCCGCTATGTGCTCGTGGACGAGTATCAGGATACCAACTACGCGCAGTATGTGCTCACCAGCCTGCTGGCAGGCTATTACGAGAACATCTGCGTTGTCGGCGATGACGACCAGAGTATCTACAAGTTCCGCGGTGCAACCATCACGAACATTCTGGAGTTTGAAAAGCAGTTCAAGGACGCGAAAACCATCCGTCTGGAGCAGAATTACCGCTCGACCGGCAACATTCTCAATGCCGCAAACGAAGTTATCCGCAACAACGTCGGCCGCAAGGGCAAGGAGCTGTGGACCGACCACGGTGACGGTGCGAAAATCCGTCTGCATCGCTCAGACAGCCAGGAGGGCGAAGCCGCCTACATCGCGGACACCATCCGCGAGGGCGTGGAGCAGGGCCGAAAATGGGGAGATTTCGCCGTTCTGTACCGCAATAACGTCCTGTCGGACAACATCGCCGCCGCTTTCATCCGCGCGGGCATTCCGTACCGCGTGTACAAGGGCCGCGACTTCTTCTCGCGCGCCGAGGTCAAGGACATGTTCGCCTACCTGTGGGTGATTGAAAATCCTGCGGACGAGCTGCGTCTGCGCCGTATCATCAACACGCCTGCCCGCAAGATTGGCGATAAGTCGGTCGAAACCGCCATGCAGCTTGCCGTCGAGTATGGCACAACGCTGTATGATGTGGTATGCCATGCTTCTCAGTACCCTGCCCTGTCCCGCGGCGCCGCGGCAATGGAGAAGTTCGGCGAGATGATCGAAAATCTTCGCAAGCTGCGGGAATTTGTTTCGCTTTCCGAGCTGTATGATGAACTGATGGACAAAAGCGGCTACATCCGTGCGCTGCAGCTCAAGGGCGGTGTAGAAGAGGAAAACCGCATTGAGCACATTGAAGAGTTAAAATCTTATATTGTCGATTACGAGGACAAGACCGAAACGCCGTCGCTCGGTGATTTTCTCGAGAACATGGCGCTGTACACGGATGCCGACCAGTCCGGCGAGGACGATGACGCGGTTATCATGATGACCATGCATGCCGCCAAGGGTCTGGAGTTCCCTGTCGTGTTCCTCGCGGGCATGGAAGACGGACTGTTCCCCGGCTTCCGTGCAATGGAGAAGGACGAGGACATGGAGGAGGAACGCCGCCTGTGCTACGTTGCTGTCACCCGCGCGAAGGAGCAGCTGTATCTCACCTGTGCGGAGCGCCGCCTACTGTATGGCCGCACGCAGTATTCGCATCCGTCGCGCTTTGTTGATGAGATGCCGGAGGAGCTGCTTGAGAGCAATATCACCGAGAGCCGCCGGTTCTCAAACGCAACTGCACCCGATCCAACGCTTTCACGTCCGCAGGTGGCTCGCGCGCGGTACGTTTCCGCTGCAAATGCAGCGCCGAGCGCGTCGCTGACCTCGGCAGCTAAAAGCAAGCCGCTGCCGAACTTTGCCGCCGGTGACCGCGTGTTCCATAAGGCCTTCGGCGATGGACTGATCGTATCGGTAAAGCCGATGGGCGGCGATGCCCTGCTCGAAATCGCCTTCGACCAGAAAGGCACCAAGCGCCTGATGGCCAAGTCGGCCGGACAGTTTATGCATAAATTATGAGCAAACGACAGGAATTCTGCCTGGCGCTGCACCATCTCGCGCTCACGTTTTTCGTGATATGTGCGCTCCCGCTGTGGTATCTCACGGGTATTTTATCCGATGTTCCACCGGATGTCAGTGCAGACGCGCTACATGCAGGCCGCCGCCAGCTCGCGATTCTGTTTGCGGTATTTACCGTTATTTTTCTTATCGGTATGATTGTATTCCGATTGGGGCGGCTGCCGCGCAGTAAATTTCAGATTGCGGCGCTGATCGTGCTTCTGACACTCGTCAGCTTTCCGTTTCTGCTGTACTGCTCGATTGCAGCTGAATTGCGGCTTGGCAAAGTGATACTTGCGCTTTATACTGCGTATCTGGTTGAAATTTGTGTGCTGATGGTACAAATCCTTCTGTCGCCGCACAGCCTAAAAAGGAGTTCTCTCACGAGAACTCCTTTTTAGGCTGTCAATTAAGTTCGTTTTCGCGATGCTGATGCTGTCGCGCGGCAGCGCGTATGAAATAGCATTTGCAGCCCAAATGCATGAAAACCGGGGGCGTGTACCTCGGTTTTCATACTTTCAGAGGGAGAAAGTTTCCGCCCGGGAACTTTCGGACGTCCGTGTTTTGCGAAGTCAAAACACAGATTGTCAGAAAAACGAAGTTTTTCGACAGTCTCAACTCCTTTTTCACTCTCTCAGCATTTCCCTCAGCTTCTCTATGGCGCGTTTTTCGATGCGCGAGACCTGCACCTGCGACACACCGACGATGCGGCTGACCTGCTGCTGCGTCAAGTCACGCGAATAGCGCAGACTGAGCACCTGCCTGTCGCGGTCGGGCAAGTCCTGCAGTGCCTCGTGCAGCGACAGATGCAGGCAGGTTCTCTCCTCCATTCCCTCGTCACCGACCAGATCACCTACGCGTCCGCCGCCGGACAACTCCCGCTCGAACGAGTCCACCGACACGTCCGCCTGCTCGCAGGCCGCTACTTCCTCGACCGTCAATCCGGCGGCCTGTGCCAGTTCTGATACGGTCGGCGACCGTCCGTTCCGACTCTCCCAGTCGCTTTGCAGGCGGCGCACACGAACCGCGCGTTCCTTGACCGCCCGGCTGACCTTGACCGCACCGTCGTCCCGCAGAAACCGCCGAATCTCACCCGCGATTTTGGGCACCGCATAAGTAGAAAACTCGTTGCCGAGCGACACATCGAAACCGCGCACGGCCTTGATGAAACCGACACACGCCAGCTGATACAGATCGTCCGGCTCGGTGCCGCGCCCGTAATACCGCCGCACGATCGACCAGATTAAGCCGCTGTTGTCCTCGATCAGCCGCGCTTCCGCATCCCTGTCGCCCGAAGCCGCCTGCTCAAGCAGCGTGCGCATTTCTCCGGTCACGCCTGCCGCTCCTTCAGCACCTTGACCATCGCAACCAGCGTTCCCTTCCCCGGCGTGGAGCGTACGCGCATTTTGTCCGTGAATGTCTCCATGATGGTAAATCCCATGCCGCTGCGCGTGTCGTCGCCCGTGGTGAACATGGGCTGGCGCGCCTGCTCGACATTTTCAATGCCGCATCCGGCGTCCTTTACTTTCAGTTCCAGGGCTCGTCCCTCGAACAGCCGCACCGTGACCGTGATAAATCCGCATTTGTCCGCGTAGCCGTGCACAATGGCATTCGTCACCGCCTCGGAGACCACGGTTTTGATGTCGCCAAGTTCCTCCATCGTTGGGTCCAGCTGCGCGACAAATGCGCCGACCGCCTGCCGCGCAAACGCCTCGTTGACCGAATGGCTCTCGAATTTCAGGCTCATTTTGTTGATGACCGCCCGCATTATTCCTTCCCCCTTTCAAAAACCATCACCTGCGGCAGACCGGCCGCCTCAAACACCCGCATCGGCTGCGGCGGTGTGCCGCGCACCGCAAATTCGCGTTCGCTGCGGGCACAGGTGCGGTACAGGTGCAGGACGACCGCCAGACCGGAGCTGTCCATAAACGTCAGCTCGGACAGGTCGAGCACCAGCTTTTCGCACGGAAACAGCACCAGCAGATCCTCGGTCTGCTCGATCGCCGCCCGTGCTGCATGATGGTCCAGCTCACCGGTGTACACCGCGATCAACGTGCCCTCCTGCCTTCTCTGCGTGATTTGCAGCATATATGTCACCTCGAAATCAGCAAAATATTACCTCTTATATCGCAGGGCACCCCGCCCTGCGATATACCAAACAATATACCTATTGAAAACAACTGACACCAAAATAAAAGGCTTGTACTTTCAAAGTACAAGCCTTATTTTACCTGTTTATTCCATTTTAATCTGTCGCTTTCGGTCGGCCGCGCAAAATCTTCTCGCACTCACCGATGAGGTACAGCGAACCGCAGATAAGAATGCAGTCGTTCATCTTCGCATGCTCCAGCGCAAGCTCGATGGCGTGCTCGGCGGATTCACACTCGTACACGCGCTTGCACGACTGCCGCGCCAGCTCTGCAATCGTGTGTACATCCAGCGAACGCTCACCCGCATCCGGCACACAGGCGTAAAAGTCATCCGCGCGGCTGGCGACCTCGTGAACACAGGTTTCGTAGTCCTTGTCGCGCACCATGCCCATCACAACGTGCAGCCGCTTCATCTTGAGCAGCTCATCCACCGCGTGACACAGGGCATCCGCGCCTGCGGCATTGTGTGCACCGTCGAGCAGGATGAGCGGCTGATCGACCACGCGTTCCAGCCGGCCTGCGATACGCGCCTCTTCGTGGTCTGGGAATCATGCGGCCATTTCTTATAGCTAATATGGTTAACCTT
>OGZL01000697.1_pt1 | contig 26499 bp, 19 predicted proteins | sample 1576761 | NCBI WGS metagenome assembly OGZL01 (sample SAMEA3541595, study PRJEB24748) | human gut metagenome | biome: human gut; feature: human-associated habitat; material: faeces | place: China | collected 2012
TTGAATTACTTATTCAGAACTTTCGAGGATGTGTTTCATTGTTTAATTATCAAGGATCTTTGCTGTTCCGACTCGGATCAGCTCGTTTATTTTATCACAGAGCTTTTCGTTTGTCAAGAACTTTTTTGATTTATTTTTTGAAGTTTTTTTAACTTCTTCGCCGTTCTTTCGATCAGCAACTCATTTATTTTATCAAACTCATTCGCTTTTGTCAAGAACTTTTTTAATTTATTTTTTGGATTAGTTTTTTCAAACCTATCACCAACTCTGCTATCTTATCAGATGTGAAACTGTTTGTCAAGAACTTTTTCCACAAAAAATATCATTTTGTTTTTGGCTTTTAAACGGAGAAGGAGGGATTTGAACCCTCGCGCCGGTTACCCGACCTACACCCTTAGCAGGGGCGCCTCTTCAGCCACTTGAGTACTTCTCCAAATGCCTAAATATAAAATGATATGTGCAGTCACTCATTCGTGACGCATGGTTTATTATACAAAAACCTTACGTTCTTGTCAACCCGTTTTTTCGAATTTTTTGTTTTTTTCTTACTATTATAGAAAATATGCCTTACAGAACCCAAATCAGCCCCCAGAATAGCAGAAAAGAGCGCATATCACGCTCTTTTCTGAAACCGCTACGCGGTTACGACGGCTTCAATTCTCTTCTTTACCATCTCGGCAATCTCTGTTGTCTTCATTCCCTGGTATTCCTCGTATGGGATCGGGTCGAGAAAATGGACTTCTACCGTTACATGACGGACGGTATTGGAGTCAAACGGAACAAAACAGTTTTTTAACGCAACCGGCACGATCGGGCATTTTGCTTTTACTGCGATCTTGAAGCTGCCGCTTTTAAACTCCTGCAGCTGGTTTCCCTTTCTGCTCCTCGTTCCTTCCGGAAACAGAATGACGTTTTTGCCTTCTTTTACGACATCGGCCGCCTCATTGATAACCTGCATTGACTGCCGCAGATTCTCCCGGTCCATAAACAGCGCGTGGATGCACGCAAAGACCTGTTTTAAAAACGGAATATGCTCTACCTCTTTTTTGGCAACAACTGTAAAGGTACGCGAGCACGCTCCTGCGATCGCCAGCACATCGTACAGTCCCTGGTGATTCGGATACATCACAAAACCGTCCTGCTCCGGAAGATTTTCTGCTCCATAGGATTCCACAATGACGTTTCCGCCTTTGTTCGCCCGCTGTACAATAAAGCGCAGCATTTTAAAGTGCTCTTCCAGACTGTACTTGTCCGGATGCGCTGCATGGTAACAGAGCCGGCACCACATCCACGGAACCAGAAGCAGATTCCGCAGCACCATCAGTAAAATTCGTTTCATGTTTTTCTCCCCTTCCCCAAACGAGCAAAACGTGCCTGAGCTTTTTTCTCTCAGACACGTTTTGCGACGCTGTATTATTCCTTCGTTTCCTCAGAAGCACTTTCGGTCTCTTCCACCGAAACCGGAGTCTCCTCGGATGCCTCTTTGTCTCTTACCTTTGCAATGCTGGCAACCTTGATTTCGCCGTCCACATCCATCAGCTTAACGCCGGATGTGATCCGTCCCATCACAGAAATGCCGGAGCATGGCGTACGGATGATGATTCCCTCTGTGGTGATCATCATGATCTCATTATCCTCGTTGACCGCCTTGGAACCGATCAGGTTTCCGGTCTTTTCGGTAATCTTATAGCATTTGACACCCTTGCCGCCACGGAGCTGTACGGTAAACTCTGCCATCGGCGTCCGTTTGCCCATGCCGTTTTCGGATACGACAAGGAGATAGTCTCCCTGCGTGCAGATCTGCATGCCGACTACTTCATCGCCGTCCAGAAGGTTGATGCCGCGTACACCCATGGAAACACGGCCTGTCGTACGCACATCGTTTTCCTTGAAGCGGATACACTGGCCGAATTTCGTTACCAGAATAATCTCTTTCTCGTTATCAGTTGTCTTAACTTCAATCAGTTCATCATCATCGCGGAGCGCAATGGCAGCAAGACCCGTTTTTCTGACGTTCTCGTACTCTTCGAGCGGCGTCTTCTTCACCAGTCCCTTTTTCGTTGCCATAAACAGATAATGGCCCTTCTCATATTTGCGCATTGGAATAACAGCGGTAATCTTCTCTCCCGGCTGCAGCTGGAGAAGGTTGACAATCGCCGTTCCTCTTGCGGTTCTGGACGCCTCCGGAATCTCGTATGCTTTCAGACGGTAGACTCTTCCCGTATTCGTAAAGAACATGAGGTAATGATGGGTCGTCGTCATCAGAAGCTCCTCGATGTAGTCGTCCTCGATGGTCTGCATGCCCTTGATTCCCTTGCCGCCACGGTTCTGGCTGCGGAAGTTGTCAACGGTCATACGTTTGATATAGCCCAGTTTCGTCATGGTGATGACGGTATTCTCGCGCGGAATCAGATCCTCCATGGAGAGATCGTACTCATCAAAGCCGATGGAAGTTCTTCTGTCATCGCCGTATTTTTCGGATACGGTCAGAATCTCCCTGCGGATAACGCCAAGAAGCACCTTGCGGTCTGCGAGGATGGCTTTTAACTGCTCGATGCGCGCCATCAGCTCTTTGTACTCGTTCTCGAGCTTCTCCCGTTCCAGACCGGTCAGAGCGCGCAGACGCATATCTACGATTGCCTGGGCCTGGGCATCACTCAGATCGAAGCGTTCCATCAGGTTCTTCTTCGCCTCTGCCGCATTCGCGGATGCACGGATGATATGGATCACTTCGTCAATATGGTCAAGCGCTTTTAAGAGTCCTTCCAGAATATGGCTTCTCTCCTGCGCTTTGTTCAGGTCGTATTTCGTTCTTCTCGTCACAACCTCTTCCTGGTGCTGCAGATAATACGTCAGCATCTCCAGAAGGTTCATGACTTTCGGCTGATTGTTTACCAGTGCAAGCATGATCACACCAAAGGTATCCTGCATCTGGGTATGTTTGTACAGCTGGTTTAAGATGACGTTTGCATTGGCGTCGCGGCGCAGTTCGATACAGATGCGCATACCCTCACGGTTGGAGTGGTCCGCAATGCCGGTGATGCCGTCGATCTTTTTATCTCTTACCAGCGCGGCGATGTTCTCGATCAGGCGCGCCTTGTTTACCATGTACGGGATCTCGGTTACGATGATCTCGCTCTTTCCGTTCGGCAGTGTCTCGATGTTTGATACCGCACGAACACGGATTTTACCGCGGCCGGTACGGTAAGCCTCGTCGATGCCGCGGGTGCCGAGGATTTCTGCTCCGGTCGGGAAGTCAGGGCCTTTTACAATGCCGAGAATCTCCTCGAGATCTGTCGTACGGTCCTCCTCGATGATATTATCAATAATTTTTACAATGGCACTTACCACCTCGCGCAGATTGTGCGGCGGGATGTTCGTTGCCATACCGACTGCGATACCGGAAGTACCGTTTACCAGAAGGTTCGGGTAGCGGGCCGGCATAACAACAGGCTCTTTTTCGGTTTCATCAAAGTTCGGGGCGAAGTCTACGGTGTCTTTGTTGATATCCGCCAGCATCTCCATCGAGATTTTGCTTAAACGTGCCTCGGTGTATCGCATAGCCGCAGCGCCGTCGCCGTCGACGGAACCGAAGTTTCCATGGCCGTCCACCATCGGATAACGGGTTGCCCAGTCTTGTGCCATGTTGACGAGTGCTCCGTAGATAGAGCTGTCGCCGTGCGGGTGATATTTACCCATCGTATCACCGACGATACGCGCGCACTTACGGTGCGGCTTATCCGGCGTATTGTTCAGTTCACTCATGGAGTACAGAATACGTCTCTGTACCGGCTTTAAGCCATCGCGGACGTCTGGAAGTGCACGGGATGCAATTACGCTCATCGCATAGTTGATGTAGGATTCCTCCATCGTGTCTTTCAGATCGACCTCGTGAATTTTATCAAAAACATTATCTTCCATCTTTTCCTCCACTTCAGTTCACAGGACTTTTTAGATATCCAGGTTGTTTGCGTATTTTGCTCTCTCTTCGATAAAGTCACGGCGCGGTTCTACCTTGTCGCCCATGAGCGTATTGAAGGTAAGATCAATTTCAGAAGAATACTCTTCATCGAACACAACGCGGCGCAGAACACGGCGTTCTGGGTCCATGGTGGTCTCCCAGAGCTGCTCCGCATCCATCTCTCCCAGTCCTTTGTAACGCTGGATCTTATTATCTCCGCGTCCGATCTCATTGAGGATCTGATTCATCTGATCGTCATCGTATGCGTACCATACTTTTTTGTTTTTCTCAATCTTGAACAGCGGCGGCTGTGCCAGGTAAACGTGGCCCTGTTTGATCAGCTCCGGCATGAAGCGGTACAGGAACGTCAGCATCAGTGTGTCGATGTGCGCGCCGTCGACATCGGCATCGGTCATGATGATGATCTTGTCGTAGCGCAGTTTGGTGATATCGAAATCGTCGTGGATTCCGGTTCCGAATGCCGTAATCATCGCTTTGATCTCGGCATTGGCATAAATTTTATCGAGACGTGCTTTCTCTACATTCAGGATTTTTCCACGCAGAGGCAGGATCGCCTGCGTTGCACGGCTTCTCGCGGATTTTGCGGAACCGCCCGCGGAATCTCCCTCGACCAGGAAGATCTCACAGTTTTTCGGATCCTTGTCGGTACAGTCTGCCAGTTTTCCAGGCAGGGACATACCGTCCAGTGCGGATTTTCTTCTCGTCAGGTCACGCGCTTTTCTTGCAGCCTCTCTCGCACGCTGGGAAAGCAGGGACTTTTCAACGATCGTTTTTGCGACAGCCGGGTTCTGCTCCAGGAACAGCTCGAGCTGAGTGCTCACGATATTGTCGACTGCTCCTCTCGCCTCGCTGTTTCCAAGTTTCTGCTTTGTCTGGCCCTCGAACTGCGGCTCCTCGATTTTGATGCTGACAATCGCCGTCATACCCTCGCGGATATCCTCTCCGGTCAGGTTCGGTTCGCTGTCTTTTAACAGTTTATTTGCTCTTGCATATTCATTAAAGGTTTTCGTCAGCGCATTCCGGAAGCCCACGATATGGGTACCGCCCTCCGGCGTCGTAATGTTGTTGACGAAACCGTACGTATTTTCCTGATAGGAATCGTTGTGCTGCATCGCAACCTCAACGAGAACGCCGTCTCTTTCTCCCTCGCAGTAGATGATGTCCGGGTAGAGCGCCGTTTTGCTCTTGTTCAGGTAGCTGACAAACTCTTTGATACCGCCCTCGTAGTGGAATGCTTTTTCCACTACCGGATCCGTGCGCAGATCGCGCAGAACAATGCGCAGTCCCTTGGTCAGAAATGCGGTCTCGCGGAGTCTTGTTTTTAAAACGTCGTAATCATAAACCGTCTCCTCGAACATCGTGTCATCCGGCAGGAAACGGACCTCGGTACCTGTTTTTTCGATCGGACAGGTATCGATGACCTCCAGCTTATTCATGGTTTTTCCGCGCTCATACCGCTGGAAGTAAACCTTTCCATCGTGATAAACGCGCACCTCAAGCCAGTTGGACAGCGCATTTACAACGGATGCACCAACGCCGTGCAGACCGCCGGATACCTTGTACCCTCCGCCGCCGAACTTTCCGCCTGCGTGCAGCACCGTAAAGACAACCTCAACGGCCGGAAGGCCCGACTTATGATTGATGCCGACCGGAATACCACGGCCGTCGTCGATGACGGTGATGGAGTTGTCCGGGTTAATCGTAACGTCAATATTTTTGCAGTATCCTGCCAGTGCCTCGTCTACCGAGTTGTCGACAATCTCATAGACCAGATGGTGAAGTCCCCGTGCGGAGGTACTGCCGATATACATACCTGGGCGCTTCCGTACGGCTTCCAGACCCTCCAGAATCTGAATCTGGTCTGCACCATACTCTGTCTTTTCCATGTTCTCTGTACTCATTTAGATTCCTCCTGTTTCTTTGTGAAACACAGATCCCTCGACCACCTGGAATACGCTGTTTGCCTCAAAATGATTTTCGACAAACTCGTCCAGTCCGGTACAGGTAATCAGTGTCTGTATGCTGTGAATGCTCTGCAGAAGATAATTCTGCCGGCTGCCGTCCAGCTCCGACAAAACATCATCCAGCAGTAAAACCGGTGTATCGTGAATTTCCTCCTCGACCAGACGGATCTCCGCCAGTTTCAGCGAAAGCGCCGCCGTCCTCTGCTGCCCCTGGGAACCGTATTTACGGATATCAATGTCGTTGACCCGCACACAGAAATCGTCCCGGTGCGGCCCGGTGTAGGACTGTCCGAAACGCAGATCACGCTCTCTTCCGGCTTTTAACTCTTCGGAAAACGCTTCCTCGGACACATTCGGTTCATAGGTAATCAGAATCTGCTCCTTTCCTCCGGTCAGATTCTGATGGATCTCGGATAAAATATCATTCAGGCGGCTGATAAACTTTTTCCGCTCGGAAATAATGCTTGTTCCATAGCGGACCATCTGCTCATCCCAGATCTCGAGCGTATCCGCCATTCTGCCGGAAAACGAAATCTCTTTGAGCAGCTTGTTTCTCTGTGCCACCACTTTATTATAATTGGCAAGCTCGATCATGTATAGTCTTGACAATTGACAAATTTCGCTATCGAGGAAACGCCGGCGCTCCGCAGGACCGTTTTTGATGATATTCAGGTCCTCCGGAGAGAAAAACACAATATTTACAATGCCAAAAAGTTCCGACGCTTTGCGGATCGGAACTCCATCGATGGCGATTCCCTTGGATTTATTTTTTTTCAGATGCATATCGATTTTATGCGTGCTGCCGTTCCGTTCCACCATCATCCGGATATGGGCTTCTTCCCGGTCAAACTGGATGATTTCGCGGTCCTTGCTGCCGCGGTGCGATTTCGTCGTACCCGCCAGATATAAAGCCTCGAGAATATTCGTCTTTCCCTGGGCATTGTCGCCGTAGAGAATATTCGTTCCGGGGCTGATATTTATGCATAAGTTTTCATAATTCCGATAGTTCTTCAGTTCTAAAGATTTGATATACATGAGCACTCGTCCGTGAAAAATCAGCTTAAGTTTTTAAGCCTTATTTTTTAATTTGTATCTCATTTCCATTGTAGCAGACAATATCTCCGTCATAGAGCTTGCGGCCGCGGCGGGTATCTACTTCACCGTTTACGGTCACTTCGCCGTCCTTGATGACGAGCTTTGCTTCCACGCCGTCTTCTACCAGAGCCGCAGCTTTTAATGCCTGGCCCAGTTTGATGTAATCTTCACGCAGCGTAATAATTTCCATTTTTTCCTCCTGCACTGCCGTGCCTTTTCCTCACGTAAGTTCGCAGTTTTCAACCTGTGTGGCTGTAAAACCGCTGAAAGTTCTTTCAGAAAAGGTTCCGGCAGATTTCAAACTTATGTGACTTATCTCACGGAATTGAAGTTTACCGGCAGAATCAGATAGATATAGCTCTCTTCTTCGTTCCGGATAAAACATGGAGCCTTCGGGTTGACCAGATAAATCGAAATTTCCTCGTCGTCAATAACACGAAGTGCATCGATCAGGAATTTCGGGTTAAAACCGATCATAATATCCTTGCCTTCTTTGTTGATATCGATCTCTTCTTTCATGGAACCCATCGCGGAGTTGATCTGCAGTTCCATCGCTCCATCCTGGATGTCGATGATGATCGGTTTTTTGTCGCCTTCTTTGACAAGAAGTGTCGCACGGTCGATACAGCTTAAGAATTCTTTTTTGTTGATCGTCACTTTTGTCTCGTAATCACTCGAAAGCATCTGGTCGATGCGGAAATATTCACCGTCGATCAGTCTGGAAACGACCGTTGTATCATCGAACTTGAACATAATGTGGTTTTCCGAGAAGTAAATATCAATCTGATCATCCATCTCGCCGGACAGAATTTTGCTGATTTCGTTCAGGGTTTTTCCCGGAACAACGACTTTTCGGTCCGGATACGAATCTTTCAGCTCAATTCTGCGGATCGCAATACGGTGTCCGTCCAGAGATACGACGCGAAGTGTGTTATCTTTGATTTCAAAAAGCTCACCGGTCATCAGTTTGTTGTTCTCATTGGCTGCAATGGAGAAAATGGTCTGACGGATCAGTTCTTTTAAGGTGAATTGGGAAATGGAAACACAGTCAGAAGTTTCCAGAATCGGCAGATAGGAAAAATCTTCTCCTGACTGTCCCGGAATATTGAATTTTGCTTTTTCGCAGGTAATTGTTGTTACCAGGTTTTCATCTGTCTCTATTGTAACCTGATTATCCGGAAGTTTTCTTACAATCTCAGAAAAAATCTTTGCATCCAGAGCAACAACACCGCGTTCCAGAATCATACCTGTGACAAGGGTCTCAATTCCGAGTTCCATATCGTTGGAGGTAAACTTGATCTGGCTGGAAGATGCATCAATCAGGATACACTGCAGAATTGGCATCGTAGTTTTACCGGAAACAGCTTTCATCGCAATGGCAACGCTTTTTACAAGGTCTGCTTTGTCAAACACTAATTTCATAATTGTGGATAACTCTCCTTTCCTCACTGCTTGGTGAGTCTGCTTATAAAGAAAAAATATAGTAAAAATCCGTAGTCTTAGTCGTAGGGGCTGTGGATATGTGGAAAACCCCGTCAAGAATGCGGAAATACTGGAAAAATCGATCTGTATAACTCTGTGAATAATCGAACGTGAACCTGTGTATGAAATGTTGATAACTTCAGGCCCCAAATTTGTCCACAATTCATCCACAGGCTTTCCACATCGGTTTGTGTATAAATAAGGGCCTGTCAACCGATGAGTTTCTTCTTATATAAATGTAAATCGTTTTTAACCGTTTTGACAGAGTTACAAAGGCTCCGCCTATTTCGACGGGTTGATCTTCTTCTTTAAGATGTCTACCGTGTTGCGGACACTGTCTTTAGCACTCATTTCCTTTTCGATCTTCTCAATGCCGTGCATGACAGTGGTATGATCGCGGTCGCCCATCATTTTTCCGATTCCGGTCAGCGGGGCATCGAGCATTTCGCGGCACAGATACATTGCGATCTGGCGCGGGAATACGATTTTGCTGCTCCGCTTGCTGCCGACAATGTCGGACGGCGTAATATCGAAGTGATCTGCAACGGTGTCGATGATAAATTCCGGCGTGATGACCTTCTTCTCGTTCGGGGAGATGATGTCGCGCAGCACCTGCTCTGCAAGATCAATGTTGATTTCACGTTTTTCAAGGTTTGCGTATGCAATGATTTTGTTGAGAGCGCCTTCCAACTCACGGATGTTCGATTTAATATTGGAAGCGATGTATTCGATCACATCGTCGCTGACGGAATAGCCATCTAATTCCTGTTTCTTTCGGAGAATGGCGATTCGCGTCTCATAATCCGGGCTCTGGATATCGGCAAGGAGTCCCCATTCGAAACGGGAACGGATGCGGTCTTCCAGGATATCCATGTCTTTCGGGGGACGATCCGAAGAAAGGATGATCTGTTTGTTGGCGCCGTGCAGCGTATTGAAGGTATGGAAAAACTCTTCCTGCGTGGATTCCTTTCCTATAATAAACTGCACATCATCGATGAGAAGTACGTCGATATTGCGGTATTTCTCACGGAATTTGGTCATTGCGGTGTTGTTGCTGTTTCGGATGGCCTCGATGACTTCATTGGTAAATTCTTCACTCGTTACGTAGAGAATCCGCGAAGACGGGTTCTTCTGAAGAATAAAATGTGCGATCGAGTGCATCAGATGGGTTTTGCCCAGTCCAACACCACCGTATAAAAACAGCGGATTGTAGATTTCTCCCGGGGATTCGGCCACGGCGAGAGAAGCTGCATGGGCAAATTTGTTATTGCTGCCGACCACGAAGGTATCAAAGGTATACTTTGGATTCAGGTTCGGCACATAGAGATTTTTCTGGACGGGAGCAGGCGCTTTTTCCTGTTTCACTTCTTCCGGAAGAATAAAGCGGATCTCATAGTTGACACCTGTGATTTCCGCGATTGCCACTTTAATAGGAAGAGTATATTTTTTGCTCACGTAATCGAGACCCATTTTTTCGGATGGAACCAGGATTGTGATCAGATTGTCCTCAACCGAATGGATCGTAAGTGGTTCAATCCATGTAGTAAAGGAGATCTCAGATAATTCGTGCTCGTCCCGCACTCTCTGCAGTATTTCTTTCCATTTATCTTGTACGATTTCCATGCTTTTTCTGTCGCTCCGCTTCTATAATCATTGCTTTTTGGGGATAACTTCTGTCTGGAAAACGAAATTTTCCCCGAATAGTCGCATTTTTACTTCTATATGATATAATAAAATGCCGTTTTATTCAACCCAAAAATGTGGATAATTATTTTTTTATCCACAGAATGTGTAAAAAATTTTCCTGTTGATGAAATGGAGGATAGTTTGTGGATAACAGGGAATCTTATGTTGATAAAATTGTGGATAGAGGGCTGGAAAAACCGAAATGTGTAAAGTCTGGAAAACTTATATACACATTATACATGGCGTAAATACTGGAAAAATTAGAAATGCCCACAGGTTGTACACAGCAAAACCGAAAGTTATCCACAAGGTTATCCACAGATTGTGGATAATGTTGATTACGGTTACAAGATATCGTGTGGAAAGCGCAAAAATCGAACTGGTATTTGTACGCGTGCGGCGGACAGTGTGGATAAGTTGTGGATAAACCGAAAATCAGCACACGGAAGGCACGGGCAGCGGCAGACCGGAAAACCGCGTTAGAGCGGCATTTTTCCCGAAAAAAACTGCGAAAATTATTGATTTTAGGGTTGACGAAATGGGGGTTTATGAATATAATTGAAATGATGTTTTCTGTCATACATGTAGTGAAATACTGCCTTGCAGGCAGTTATTGATTAGAATTTAAAGGAGGTGCCTTATCTTATGAAAATGACATTTCAGCCGAAAAAAAGATCCAGAGCTAAAGTTCACGGATTCAGAGCAAGAATGAGCACAAAAGGTGGAAGAAAAGTTTTAGCTGCAAGAAGATTAAAAGGAAGAAAAAAATTATCAGCATAAAACCAAAGGCCGCATAAAATTTATGTGGTCTTTTCTTCTATCTAAAGCTATTCAATGAAAAGAAAATTTAGACAAATCATGAAGGAAAGAATGGATTCATGAAATATTCGGAAAGCCTGAAAAAAAACAGAGATTTTCAGCTGGTTTATAAGCAGGGAACATCGTTTGCAAACCGATTTCTGGTCATGTATGTGAAGAAAAATCAGCTGGGACGGAACCGGATTGGAATTTCAGTAAGTAAAAAGGTTGGAAACAGCGTTGTGCGCCACCATCTGGCGAGACTGATCCGGGAGAGTTATCGTCTGCATGAAGAGGAATTTCAGTGTGGAATGGATGTAGTTGTGATCGCAAGAGTTAATGCAAAAAACTGTACGTATTTCGAGATAGAGGGAGCACTTTTGCATCTGGGAAAACTGCATCATATATTAAAGGAAACAGAAAAATGAAGACGGTATTGATAAAAGGTATCCGGTTTTATCAGAAGTACCTGTCTCCTCTGAAGAGGGTGCACTGCCCTTATACGCCGACCTGCTCGCAGTACGGGCTGGAAGCGATTCAGAAATATGGTGCTTTCAAAGGAAGTCTGCTGGCATTATGGAGAATACTGAGATGTAACCCGTTTTCACACGGAGGTTACGACCCTGTGCCGTAGATAAATAAGGAGGAAAAGACGTTTTGGATATCGTACTGAGTAAATCAACGTGGCCGATTATCGGGTGGGTATGCCAGATCCTCGGCTGGCTGATCAATGGAATTTATTTTTGTCTGGAAAAAATTGGAATTCCGAACATCGGTATTGCGATTATTCTGTATACGATTATCATTTATCTCGTTCTGACGCCGCTTCAGATCAAGCAGCAGAAGATGTCGAAGATGATGAGCGTAATGCAGCCGGATCTGCAGAGAATTGAAAAGAAATATCAGAACAAAAAAGACCAGGCTTCTCAGATGAAAAAATCTGAAGAGACCATGGCAGTTTATCAGAAATACGGTGTCTCCCCGACAGGAAGCTGCAGTACACTGCTGATTCAGATGCCGATTCTGCTTGCGCTGTACCAGGTTATCTATCATATTCCGGGATATATCGGAAGTGTCCGCAATGTATTCCAGGGACTGACAACACAGATGATGGGTGTATCAGGATATTCTGGAATTCTGACACAGTTTATCACAGATAACCGTGTTACCATGTACAGTAAAGTAAGTGAAACATTAACCGAAAACAACCTTCTGGACATGTTTTATGTGCTGAAACCGTCCCAGTGGACGAAGCTGGCCGATATCAGCGAGTTCTCCGGTATTGCGGATACCATTACAAAAACCGCCGCGGAGTCCAAGCATATCAACATGTTCCTTGGATTTAATATCACACAGTCTCCGATGGATGTCATCCGCGAGGGTATGGCAAACGGATCTGCGCTTCTGATTGCAGGAGCAATTCTGGTGCCGATTCTGGCATGGTTTACCCAGTGGCTGAACTACAAGCTGATGCCGCAGGCACCATCTTCCAACAACGGAAATAAGACAGCAAACTCCATGGAAAATTCCATGAAGACCATGAACACGGTAATGCCTGTTTTCTCCGCATTTATGTGTTTATCGTTCTCCATCGGTATTGGTATTTACTGGATCGCCGGTGCGCTCGTTCGAAGTGTACAGCAGGTTATCATCAACCGCCATATGTCCTCGATCGACATGGATGAGGTGATCCGCAAAAACCAGGAAAAAGCTGCAAAGAAGAGAGAAAAAGCCGGCCTTCCGCCGCAGAAAATCACACAGGCTGCAACGCAGAGTGTGCGTAATATTCAGGTACAGGAGAACGAAGAGCCGTCTGCTGAGGAAAAAGAGGCAGCAAGAAAGGCTTCGACTGAGTATTACAACAGCAATCAGGAATACCGCGCCGGAAGCATCGCTGCGAAAGCAAACATGGTAAAACAGTTTGATGAAAAGAACAGCAAAAAGAAAAAATAGGGGGTAAATCTTTATGGAGTTTATCGAAGTATCCGCAAAAACCGTGGACGACGCCATTACAAAAGCCTGCATCGAGCTTCAGGCTGCCAGCGATAAACTGGAGATCCAGGTCATCAGCGAAGGCAGTTCCGGATTCTTTGGAATCGGAAGTAAACCGGCTGTGATCCGTGCCGCTGTAAAAGCCGCACCGGAAAAAGAACCGGAAACACCCCAGAAACCAGAGAAAAAAGAGGCAGCTCCTGCACCGGTAAAAGAAGCGCCGAAAAAAGAAGCTGTAAAGAAAGAAACGGAAAGAAAATCTGCTCCGCGTCAGGCAGAAACTGCAAGACGCTCCGAGCCAAGAGAAGAGCGTGAAGTAGTTCAGAGAACAGACGAGGAAATCGCCCAGATCAAGGCAACGGCACTTGAGTTCTTAAGCGGCGTGTTCAAAGCCATGGAGCTCCCGGTTGAGATCCAGATGGAGTACAATGCCGAGAATGGTTCTCTTGAAGTTGATTTTGCCGGTGAGGATATGGGCATCCTGATCGGAAAAAGAGGACAGACGCTGGATTCCCTTCAGTATCTGACCAGCCTTGTAGTCAATAAAGAGCAGAAGGATTACGTTCGTGTCAAACTTGATACGGAAAATTACCGCAAGCGCAGAAAAGAAACACTGGAAAACCTGGCAAGAAACATCGCTTACAAAGTGAAAAAGACCAGAAGACCGGTTTCTCTGGAGCCAATGAATCCTTACGAGAGAAGAATCATCCACTCTGCACTGCAGGGAAATAAATTTGTGGAGACCTACAGCGAGGGCAGCGAGCCATATCGCCACGTTGTTGTAGCGCCGAAACGATAAGAAAGCGTAAAAAATATGCAAAAAGACGGTACCTGTGTAAAATACGGGGTACCGTCTTTTCTGGTTTTCTGCTAAAATGGAACTATTCAGAGCCATGCGAGAGGAAAGAAAAAATGTGGATCTGAATACTGGGATCCCCAAAAAGAGAGGTTTTAGAAAGGACTGGAAACAATGGCAGGATTTCATTTGGATGATACGATTGCTGCGGTGTCCACAGCGATGGCGCCGGCGGGAATTGGTATTGTAAGAATCAGCGGAAACGATGCGTTCGAAGTGGCGGACCGCGTATTCCGTGCAAAAAAAGAAGGAAAAAAGCTTTCCGCGGTCAAATCGCACACCATTCATTATGGCTGGATTACCGAAGGGGAGGAAGTGATTGATGAGGTCCTTGTCATGGTAATGAAAGGACCGAAAACATATACGGGCGAGAATACCGTCGAGATCGACTGTCACGGCGGGGTGCTGGCGGTGAAAAAAGTGCTCGAGGCAGTCTTAAATGCCGGTGCGCGGGCGGCAGATCCGGGCGAGTTTACGAAACGGGCGTTTCTGAACGGAAGAATGGATCTGACGCAGGCCGAAGCGGTCATGGATGTTATTTCGGCGAAAAGTGCCTATGCCTTAAAAAGCTCCGAGAGCCAGCTTCGCGGAACGGTGAAAAAGGCGATCCGGGCAATCCGCAAGAAGCTGATTTACGAGATCGCATTTATTGAGTCGGCGCTCGATGACCCGGAGCACATCAGCCTGGACGGGTATCCAAAGCGGCTGGCCCAGGTTGTTGCGGAGCAGAAAAAGCAGGTGGAAAAGCTGCTTGCATCTGCGGATGAGGGCAAGATGATCCAGGAGGGCATCAAGACGGTGATCCTTGGAAAACCGAATGCCGGAAAATCATCGCTTTTAAATCTGCTGGCAGGCGAGGAAAAAGCGATTGTGACGGATATCGCCGGAACGACACGCGACGTGCTCGAGGAAAATCTGGTCTTAAAGGGCATTTCCCTTCGGATTCTGGATACGGCGGGGATCCGAAAAACGGCGGATACGGTCGAGAAAATCGGTGTGGATCGTGCTTTGGAGCATGCAAAGGACGCAGATCTGATTCTCTATGTGGTGGATGCATCCGTGCCGCTTGATGAGAATGATGCAAAAATCATGGAAATCCTGAAAGGGCGCAAGGCGATTGTGCTGCTGAATAAGTCGGATCTGACTGCGGTGATCGAAAAAGAGGAGATGGAGCAAAAGACAGGCGCTCCGGTCATCAGCATTTCCGCGCGGGAAGAGACAGGAATGGAAGAGCTGGAGGAGCAGATGAAAAAGATGTTTTTCCAGGGCGAAATTTCGTTCAACGATGAGGTTTACATTACGAATGCGCGCCACAAGCAGGCACTCTTTGCAGCAAAAAAGAGTCTGGAACTGACGGCAGAAAGTATCGAAATGGGTATGCCGGAGGATTTCTTTTCCATTGATCTTATGAATGCGTATGAGGAGCTGGGTTCGATCATCGGTGAAGCGGTGGGAGAGGACCTTGTGAATGAGATTTTCAGCAAGTTCTGTACAGGTAAATAAAGGCAGCAAATACAGATTACGAAGATCTGCCGGAATAGAGTTACAAGGAACGACAGCCGGATTTTGACAGAGTAGAAAAAGCTTAAGGCAAAATTCAAAGCTGTAGATAGAGAAAGAGGATAAAAGAAAAATGGCAGTTTTAGAAGAAACAATTGATATTGCCGTCATCGGTGCGGGCCATGCGGGATGCGAGGCAGCACTTGCGGCAGCGCGGATGGGGCTGGAAACGGTTGTATTTACGGTAAGTGTCGACAGCATCGCGATGATGCCGTGCAATCCGAACATCGGAGGAACCTCGAAGGGACACCTCGTAAAAGAGATCGACGCGCTCGGCGGCGAGATGGGTAAAAATATTGATAAGACGTTTATTCAGTCGAAAATGCTGAATAAATCAAAGGGACCGGCGGTGCATTCGTTGCGTGCGCAGGCAGACAAGCGGGCGTACAGCCAGTCGATGCGCGAGGTTCTCGAAAATACCGATCATCTGACGATCCGCCAGATGGAGATTGCGGAGCTGATCGTGGAAGACGGCGTTCTGACGGGCGTCAAAGCCGTTTCCGGTGCAATTTACCACTGCAAGGCTGCAGTGCTCTGTACCGGTGTTTACCTGAATGCGCGGTGCATTTACGGTGATGTGAGCACATATACGGGACCGAATGGCCTGCAGGCGGCAACACATCTGACGGATTCGCTGAAGGCAAACGGCGTGGAGATGGTGCGCTTTAAAACAGGAACACCGGCGCGTATCGACAAGCGGAGCATCGACTTCTCCAAGATGGAAGAGCAGTTCGGCGATGAGCGGGTTGTGCCGTTCTCCTTCTCGACCGATCCGGAGAGCGTACAGATTGATCAGGAATCCTGCTGGCTGACGTATACGAACGAGGAGACGCACAAAATCATCCGCGAAAATCTCAGCCGGTCGCCGCTCTATTCCGGCATGATCGAGGGAACTGGTCCGCGGTACTGTCCTTCGATTGAGGATAAAGTCGTAAAATTTGCGGATAAAAACCGTCATCAGGTGTTCCTGGAGCCGGAGGGAAGATACACGAATGAGATGTACGTCGGCGGCATGTCGAGTTCACTGCCGGAGGATGTGCAGATTGCGATGTATCACACCGTGCCGGGTCTGGAGCATGCAAAAATTGTGCGGAATGCGTATGCGATCGAGTATGACTGTATCAATCCGAGACAGCTTCTGCCGTCCCTGGAGTTCAAGGCGATCAAAAATCTGTTTTCCGGCGGCCAGTTTAACGGCAGTTCAGGATACGAGGAAGCTGCGGCACAGGGCCTGATCGCGGGCATCAATGCGGCGCTCCGCGTGCAGGGAAAAGAGGAGCTGGTGCTCGACCGTTCCGAGTCGTACATCGGTGTTCTGATCGATGACCTCGTAACGAAAGAGAACCACGAGCCGTACCGAATGATGACGAGCCGCGCGGAATATCGTCTGCTGCTCCGCCAGGACAATGCGGACCTGCGTCTGCGCAAATACGGCTACCGCGTGGGTCTGATCAGCGAGGAGCAGTATGAGGCACTGAAACGGAAAGAACAGCAGATCCAGGAAGAGATTGAGCGTGTGGAGAACACGTATGTGGGAACGAGCTCGAATGTCAATGAACTGCTGGCAGAATATGGCTCGACGCTGCTTTCCGGCGGAAGCTCACTTGCAGAGCTGATCCGCCGGCCGGAGCTGAACTATAAAATGCTGGCAGAAGTAGATCCGAAAAGACCAAAGCTGCCGGAGGATGTGCAGGAGCAGGTCAACATCAACATCAAGTATGACGGCTACATCAGGCGCCAGATGAAGCAGGTGGAGCAGTTTAAAAAGATGGAAGAGAAGAAGATCCCGGAGAATATCAATTACGACGAGATCCAGAGCCTGCGCATCGAGGCGAAACAGAAGCTGAACCTGTACCGTCCGATCAACATCGGCCAGGCATCCCGTATTTCGGGCGTTTCCCCGGCGGATATTTCGGTTCTGCTGGTGTATCTGGGACATAAATAAATGACAGATATGCATGCCTGAATTACGTTCTTATGCAGCGAAGCAGCAAGTGCTTTCACGCTGTGTGAATCGTAACAAAAAGTGCAGCGGGCACTTGGAAGAATAGAGTAGAACGGAGAACAACATGAAAGAATACAATCTTGAAGGATTTGAGCGCGGCCTTTTTGAGCTTGGAATCACACTTTCCGAACAGCAGAAGACGCAGTTCCTGCAGTATTATGAGCTGCTGGTGGAGTGGAACTCGTTTATGAATCTGACGGCGATTACGGAGTTTGATCAGGTGATTACGAAGCATTTCCTCGACAGCCTGTCGCTGGTGAAGGTCTGTGATGTGGCACAGGCGGGACGCATTCTCGATGTGGGAACGGGAGCCGGTTTTCCGGGAATCCCACTGAAAATCGCGTTTCCGGAGGTGGAAGTTGTACTGCTGGATTCACTGAATAAGAGAGTGAAATTCCTGAATGAGGTGATCGGACAGCTTGGCCTTTCGAAGATTACGGCGGTTCACGGAAGAGCCGAGGATTTCGCACGCCAGAAGGATTACCGGGAGCAGTTTGATCTCGTGGTATCGCGGGCAGTGGCGAATTTAAGCTCGCTTTCGGAGTACTGTCTGCCGTATGTGAAGGTGGGCGGACGGTTTGTTTCGTATAAATCGGGCAAATTGAATGAGGAGCTTGCCGCAGCTCAAAAAGCGATTCATGTGCTCGGCGGCGAAGCAAAAGAGCCGGTCTATTTCCAGCTTACGGGAACCGAGGATGAGCGATCGTTTGTCTGTATCGAGAAGGGGAAGGCAACGCCGAAAAAGTACCCGAGAAAAGCGGGAACACCGGCGAAGGAGCCGATTCAGTAAAAAATTCAAAAAAATAAAAGAAGCGCTGCAAAGAACAGAAGAAAAAAGTTCTTTGCAGCGCTTTTTGACGTTCTGAAAACGTTTAGGATGCCATACAGCAGCCCGGAATCAGAAATCCGATGTAGCTGATGAGGAACAGTACCAGCCAGATCGTTCCAGGCAGGAGTGTCAGATGGCAGGAGGCGCGCTTCCACTCGGCGGGAAGTTTCGCGGTGAGAGAAGAGTAGCCGTCGTCGATCCAGATCATCAGAGGGACGAGCGCCGGCATCAGGTAGCGGCCCTGAGACTGGTAATCGCTGAAATACGTGTTGTACATGTCCATGAACAGCGTGATCAGGCAGGCGAGGAGCAGCATCACAAAGAGGAGACGCTGCGGCTTTTTGCGGAGCCAGTGCGGGACCATGGCAAGGAACAGAAACAGCAGGAATCCGAACGCCATCAGCGCGCCGTACAGCAGATAAAGCACCATCGGGAGATGGACGGTCATGTAGGAGAACGAACCGATGAAGCTGCTGACGGTGGAGAACAGCCAGTTGGAGGTGCGTCCCTCCGGGGTCTGTAAATACGTCTGCTGGAAGCTCCAGCCTTCGGATGCCGGGGTCTGACGATTCTCTGGTTTGTATTCATCGGCTGCGTACAGCGCTGCGGATTCATTCGAGGTGCGCATGCCGAGCAGATCGCCGTCGTGGATGACGGCATTGCGGATGAAGAACCAGCCGCCGATCAGGAAGGCGATAGCGAAAACAGCCAGCGCTTTGACAAAAATTTCTTTTGCCGGTTTCCGGAAATGAATCATCAGCGCGAAGAACAGCAGAATGCTGCACAGCAGGTACGCGTAGGCGTTATAGTACGACAGCGCGCAGAGTCCGCAGCCTGCTCCCAGGCCGATACAGTCTTTTTTGCAGAATGCGCTTTTCATGCCGCGAATCCAGAAATAGATGATCAGTGCGACCGTGAAAACGGCGAACGAGTCGTTGTTCACATAGCAGGAGAGGAACACAAACTGCGGCAGAAAACCGACGAAAATACCGCCGAGCAGTGCGGATTCGCGCCGTTCAAAGAGCTCTTCGCCGATCAGAAACACAACGATCAGTGTGCCGGTGCCGGAAAGGACGCTGGTGAGGCGAGCGGCAGTTAAAAGAGCCGCTGCACTTTTCGTAAACAGCGATGTAATGGCCATAAACACGGAGGTGATGATCGCGGTCAGATACGGATACAGCGCATAGGAGAATCCCCACAGCGGATGGCGCACCGATTCTTCCATGCCGTTCGGCAGTGTGTGGTGTGAGACGATGTATTCCGGAATCAGCATCCGCATCGCCTCATCGGGGGCGTGTTCGGTTTTCAGGAAAATCGAGGTGCCAAAAGAGATGCAGAAAAAGCCGAAAATCAGCATATACTTGGCCCAGTAGTAGTCTTTTTTATTCATAGAGTCTCCTAAAATCTCCAGTCCCGGACGGGAAAAAGTCCGGCGTAATATTTTGCGGCGGAACAAAAATGGAAAAGCGTCCGTCCGCGGATACGTTATAGTATACATGATTCTTATGGTAAAAGAAATTGATTTTTCGTCGAAAAACAAACAAACTGCTCCATGGCTTCACTGTTTTTTCACAAATTTTCCAGCAAATTATCACATTTTCAGAATAAGATAAAGTGTCTTTAGAAAATGAGAGCATCTCCGGCTCTTTCACCCCCAAGGGCGGGCTGGGACTGCTTTAAGAAACAAGGAGGAAGGAAAATTGATAGAGGTTAAAAACCTGGTGAAACGCTATGGTGACCACGTAGCTGTCAACAACCTGAGTTTTACCGTAGAAGAAGGCCAGATCTATGGATTTCTTGGCCCAAACGGTGCCGGAAAATCAACGACCATGAACATCATCACCGGTTATCTGGCATCTACGGAGGGCGAGGTGCTGATCAACGGGCACAACATCCTGGAGGAGCCGGAGGAGGCAAAAAAATGCATCGGCTATCTGCCGGAGCTGCCGCCGGTCTACACGGACATGACCGTTCTGGAATATCTGAAATTCGTGGCGGAATTAAAGAAAATTCCAAAGGATCAGAGAAAGAAACAGATTCTTGAGGTCATGAATCTGGTGAAGATCACCGATATGCAGAACCGTCTGATCAAGAACCTGTCGAAAGGATACCGTCAGAGAGTCGGACTGGCACAGGCAGTGCTCGGTTATCCGCCGATCATCATCCTCGATGAGCCGACGGTAGGCCTGGATCCCAAGCAGATCATTGAGATCCGCGACCTGATCAAATCACTGGGCAAAAAACATACCGTTATCTTAAGTTCCCATATCCTTTCCGAGGTCAGCGCCGTCTGCGATTACGTCATGATTATCGCAAAGGGACAGCTCGTTGCGAGTGATACCCCGGAAAACTTAAGTAAACTGATGCTTGGATCAAACACGGTTACATGTACCGTTCACGGAACGAGAAAGCAGCTGGTTCCGGCGCTTAATGCGCTCGATGCAAAAGAGATCCAATATGAAAATACGCCGAATGAGGAGCAGATTAAGGTAAAAATTACCACGGAAAAGGATAAGGATATCCGCGAGGAGCTGTTCTATGCACTGGCAAAGGCCAACTGCCCGATCCTCGAGCTGACTTCCTCCTCGATGTCTCTGGAAGACGTCTTCCTGGAGCTGACCGATGATTCCGGAAAGGCTGCAAGAAAGCTGAAAAAAGTAGAGAAAGAACAGCTGAAACAAAAAGAATGTGAAAAAGAATGTGAACCAGAAGCAGACAAAACGGCTGTCGGGGAAACGTCTGAAGAAAAAAGCACAGATGCAGCGGAATCAGCCGCTGAAACAAAACAGGAGGAGGGAGACGCACAATGACGGCGATTTATAAAAAAGAGTTAAAAAGCTATCTGACAAGCATGATCGGATATCTGTTTATGGCGTTTACTCTGGCGCTGTTCGGCCTGTATTTTACGGCCATCAACCTGCAGCAGGGTTACCCGGAGATCGGATACGCGCTGCAGAATTCCGCATTTATTCTGCTGATCGCAGTACCGGTTCTGACAATGCGTGTCCTGTCGGAGGAGCAGAAAAATAAGACGGATCAGCTGCTCCTTACCGCACCGGTAAAAATTTCCGATATTATCCTTGGAAAATATCTGGCACTTCTCACCATTTATGTGATTCCAGTGCTGATTATGTGCCTGTATCCGCTGCTTCTTGGAACCCACGGAACAGTTTCCTACGCTGTATCCTACACTTCGATCCTTGGCTATTTCCTGCTGGGAGCAGCCTATATTTCGGTCGGTGTGTTCGTTTCCTCCATCACCGAGAGCCAGGTCATCGCAGCCGTTGTCGGCTTTGTGATCCTGTTCCTGTGCTACGTGGAGAGCGGTATCGCAAACTTCTTCCCGGAAGGAGCCGGAAGCTCTTTCTTTGCTTTCTTTATCATCATTGCACTGGTATGCCTCTGGATCGGCAGTATGATTAAAAACCCGATCATTACAGGTGTGATTGCCGTGATCGGCGAAGGCGCGCTGACGGCAGTTTACTTTACAAAATCCACCCTTCTCGAGGGCAAAATCCAGGATCTGCTCGGTGTATTCAACATGGCAGGCCATATGGATAACTTTGTGAACGGTATTCTGGACATTGGCGGTGTTGTTTACTACCTGTCCGTCATTGCAATCTGCACTTTCCTTGCAATGCAGTCCCTGCAGAAGAAACGCTGGAATTAGGAGGTGGAGACGATGAGCAGCGAAAAGAAAGAAAAGAAACAGCATAAAATGAATTTTAATATTAAAGAAAAGCTGAAAAAGACGTTCTCCAAAGAACATCTGAAGGAAGTGTTTACCGGCGAGGAGCAGAAAAAGCATCTGAAACAGGGCTCTTATTCTTCGATTATGACGGTGATTGTTCTGGCTGTGATTGTGGTTATTAACCTGATTGTGGCGCAGATTCCGACCAGCAAAACACAGATTGACCTGAGTACGCAGAAAATGTATTCCATTACAGATGAGACGAAAACGGCATTAAAGGATCTCGATCAAGACGTTACCCTGTATTATATTGTGCAGAAGGGCAGTGAGGATGACACCATCGAGAAGCTGCTGGAGCACTACGATGAGCTTTCTGACCATATCAAAGTAGAGACAAAAGACCCGGATCTGTATCCGAAATTTACGAGTCAGTATACCGATCAGACGGTAGCTGCAAACAGTGTAATTGTCGTATGCGGCGATAAGAGCAAGGTGGTCAGCAACAGTGATATGTGGGAGACTTCCACAAACTATCAGACCTATCAGACACAGACAACCGGCTTTGACGGCGAGGGTCAGATTACCAGCGCCATCACGTATGTGACGAGTGAAAACAACCCGAAGGTTTACTGGGTAACCGGCCACGGCGAGGCTTCCGAGAGTGATCTCTCTACAAACTTCAGTGATGCCATTAACAAAAACAATGTGGAAATCAGTGATCTTGCCCTGATGACAGACGATATCCCGGAGGATGCCGAGGAGCTTGTGATCATGTCCCCGACCACCGATTTCTCCGAGGATGAGGCAAATAAAGTCATTACCTACCTGGAAAACGGCGGAAAACTTCTGATGTTCACCAGCTATACCGGAACGGATATGCCGAATCTGGATTCCATACTGGAGAACTACGGCGTGAAACGCTCCAGTGGAATTGTTGTAGAGACCGATTCCCAGCATTATTATCCGCAGATGCCGTATTATCTGCTGCCGAACATTCAGAGTGATGACATTACAACCGAAGTAAAGAGTAATTACATTCTGATGCCGGTTGCACAGGCAATTCAGAAGCTCGATTCTTATCGTGATACCATTACGATCAAGAGCCTTCTGACGACCACCGAGGACGCTTATATTGAAAATGATCCGGAGAACAGCACCTGGTCGAAGAGCGCGGACAGTGAGACGGGCGCATTTGACCTTGGCGTTTCCATCACAGAGACCGTAGATGATAAAGAGACACAGATTATTTATTTCTCGAGTGCATCGATGCTGAGCAGCCAGATTGACCAGGCAATCAGCGGTGCGAACTCGAAGCTGGCAGCGACTGCACTGACCTCCATGTGTGATGTGGAGCAGACCGTTGTTATTCCAAGCAAGAGCACAAGCTATACAAACCTGGTATTTACACAGGGAGCAGTTAACACCTGGTCTATTATTACCATTGCGGGAATTCCGCTGGTACTTGTTGTGATTGGCGTGATGATCTGGATGAAGAGGAGAAAACAGTGATGAAGAAAAAAGGAAAGATGGCGGCCTGCCTGATCCTTTTGGTACTGCTTCTTGCCGTATTGGTGGTGCTGACGAAGAAAAACAGCACCGCCGATGCGGACAGCAGCAGTTCGGATTCTGGTGCAGACGCCGAAAAAGTGGTTGATTTTTCAAAAGATGATGTAACAGCGCTTTCGTTCCGGATCAACGGAGAGACGGTGTCTTTTACGAAAACAGCAGAAGACGATGATACCGATATCTGGACATACGACCAGGAGGATGGATTCCCACTGGATGAGGGCAAGATAACGAGCGTTTTAAGCTCTCTTAGCAGCATGACAGCAGAAAGAGTCATTGAAGGCGATGAAATCGATTCTATGGCCGATTTCGGGCTCGAGACGCCGTCTCAGGAGGTTATAGTGACTGCGGGAGACGAGAAAACGACGATTCATGTCGGAGATAAGAACAGCTCGAGCAGATACTATATTTATCTGAACGATGATACGAGTAAGGTTTATCTGGTAAGCACATCGCTTGGAACGATGTTCCCGTCCGATATGATGGAGTGGGCGACAACGGAATCCATGCCATCTGTGACGGCGGAAAACATTACAAAGCTGCAGGTGGAGGGTGAGAACGGATATACGCTGACAAAAGAAGTAAGCGCTGCTGATTCGGCACTTCAGACGGATGAATGGCAGGTTGTGGACGCAGATGGAGCGGCACATGGCGGTGATGCGGATTCGATCGGCACCATGACAAGTGCAGTGGCATCTCTTAGCTTTGGAGATCTTGTTACGTACAACGCATCGGATCTTTCCCAGTACGGACTGGATCAGCCAAAGACGACGATTCGCGTGCATTACACGGAAGAGCAGGAGGTTGAGGCTGACGATACAACAACGGCAGATACTTCTTCGGATTCCACAACAGATTCTGCATCAAGCGACAGCACTGCAACGAGCTCTTCTTCCGAAACGACAACCGTTACGGTGGAGAAAGATCTGGTATTGTATGTCGGCAATGCAAATGAGGACGGCGGTTCTTATTACGTGAAGCTGGACGGCTCGAATGAAGTTCATCTGATGACGGCTTCGAACGTTGAAACCTTCACCGGAAAGAAGGCATCTGATTTTTGGAACATGTATATCGGCATGGAAAATGTATCGGATCTGACGAGTCTTGATATTACGTATAACGGCGAGACGAAGACGTATGTACGCCATGTGGAAGAGAAAAAGGATGACGACAGCGATTCCACAACACAGGAAATCAGTTACACCTGCGGCGATGAAACGATTGATAAATCAACGTTTACCACATTCTATTCTTCACTCATTGGCCTGAAGGCGCAGACGAAGGATGAGAGCCTCGTACAGGCCAAGGATGCCGAGTTTACCGCAGTCTTCCATATGACAGACGGCGACCTGACATTTGCTTACAGCCCGTATGATTCAAGCTTCTATTACACGGTAGATGAGGACGGAGTGCCGTCTCTTGTGAATAAAAATAACGTGAAGACCATGGTGGAAAATTACGGGAAACTGCTTGCGGCAAAGACGGAGGATGACAGTTCTTCGGATTCGGCGGAATAAGGATTCAGTGAAAGCTGATTGTTCAAAAAACGGAGGATTTACTGACATGGAAAAATCAGTAAATCCTCCGTTTTTTTGTCTCGTTTTTTTTGTTCGCGGCGGGAGCAGAAGGGGTGTTATTGTACCGGGGCGAAGAAGATCTGGATCTGGTCTAAGAGGGCCTGCGGGGCCTCCATCTGCGGCATGTGCTTTGTTTTCGGCAGGATCTGGGTTTCGATGGAGGTGTTGAGCGCTGTGTACAGCGCAAAGGTTTCTGCGATGCCCGGCTCTTCCTCGCCGCCGATGAGGAAGATGCTGTTGTCAATGTGCTTTAAGGCGTGGCCGATGTTGAGGTTCACGTAATTGCCCGCAAGGCTTGCAAAAAGGTACTTTCCGGCACTGCTCTGGAGGTGGGCTGACTCATAGAATGCGTCTACGTCCTCCGGCGAGCGGTGGAACGGGTTGTGGTAGTAGCTCTCGGTGAATAAAAGCTCGATGTTGGATCGGCCGGTGAGCGTGTGGTACAGCAGCGTTCCGACGAGCGGGAGCTCGATCATGCGTTTCAGGAAGCGGCTGCGTTTATCCGGGATTTTGTTGAGCTTGGCAAGGTCGGTCGGGTTGATCATCATGATTCGGCCAAAGCATTTCGGGGCTGTATTGCAGGCGGTTACGACGAAAGAACCGGATAAACCGGATGCAATTACGTCGGTTGGACATCCGATGACCTGCTTGATGAAGGTGACGATGAGCTGTACGTATAAAAAGTTCGTGTACGTGATCGCCGGCTTGTCGGAACGGCCGCAGCCGAGAAGATCGAGTGTGTAGACGGTGTGATCCTTTGCGAGAGTATCCTCAATATACTGCCATTCGCGGCCGCTGGAGGCACAATGTAAGTCATGAAGTAAGAGCATCGGGGTTCCGGTGCCTTTTTTTGTGTAAAAAATATCGCCGAACTGCCAGGAAAAGATCTCTTTTTCAGCCGAGGCGAGCAGGTTTTTCCGTACGGCGGCGGTATCGAGCGTTTTATTCAGAAAGTAAATCGCTGCGCCGGACATCGTGGTGAGGACACTCAAGGTGACCAGTTTTTTGCTGTGTTTCATATGATAAAACTCCTTTCAGGGGTCTCCCGGAGGGGAGGAATCGGTTCGAAACGTTGTGTTGAGCTTATTATAAGCGAAAAAAGGGAAAGATACAATGCAAAAATTAAGGGAAAAATGAGAAAAAGAGACGAAAATAAGACGCAATTTGACGAAAAGCGTAGACAATTCCAGGAGAACTACGTTATGTCAACTACTGGCGAATGGCATATTTAAATAGTTTACATAACTGCAAAAAACAGAGAAAAAATGATGCAATAATACACATAAAAGCATGAAAACGGCACTATGGGATAAAATCCTTCCAGATTGGTAAAAATCCATGAAAAAATGGTCCCAAAATGCGTCAAGCATGCTATTCGTTTTTGCCGGAATATTCTTTTCGGCAGATATCATGCGT
>OGZL01000708.1_pt1 | contig 26342 bp, 19 predicted proteins | sample 1576761 | NCBI WGS metagenome assembly OGZL01 (sample SAMEA3541595, study PRJEB24748) | human gut metagenome | biome: human gut; feature: human-associated habitat; material: faeces | place: China | collected 2012
GATACAGACACCACAACCGAAGCAGCATCGGATGCGTCTTCTGAGACAACCGCAGACAGCTCATCTGAGAGTGAAGCAGCAACCGAAGCAGCAGAACGCCCGGACTACAAAGCACTGGATTATGTCAAACTGGGAGACTACAAAGGACTGGAAGTAACACTGGCATCCATCGATGTCACAGACGAAGAAGTCGAGCAGCAGGTTGAGACAAACTTAAACAACAACGACAAATCCGAAGAGCTCAAAGAAGGTACCGTAGAAAACGGTGATGTGGCAAACATCGACTACGAAGGAAAATTAAACGGAAAAGCATTTGACGGCGGCACAGCAGAAGGCTACGACCTGACGATCGGCTCCGGCAGCTTCATCGACGGCTTTGAAGACGGACTGATCGGCAAAAAGATCGGAGATACCGTAGATCTGAACCTGACTTTCCCGGAAGATTACAGTTCCACCGACCTGGCAGGCAAAGAAGTTGTATTTACCGTTAAGATCAATTCCGTAAAACGTGCACCAAAGCTGACAGATGAGCTTGCAGCGGAAATTTCCAATAATGAATACAAAACAGCAGAAGCATACAACAACTATATAAAAGAAGATCTGGAAAACACAAAAAAAGAAAACCAGCACAACCAGGAACTCAATGATCTGGTAGCACTTGCATACCAGAATGCAACCGTAAACGATTATCCGCAGGAAATGATCGATTATCAGCTGGAGCAGGTTACCTCCTATTATAAATCCTACGCAGATCAGTATGGCATGGAATATGCAGATTTCCTGGAACAGCAGGTAGGCATGACGGAAGAAGAATTTGTAAAGAAAATGACAGAAACCGTAAAACAGAGCCTTGGCCAGGAAATGGTACTGCGTGCGATCGCAGAGACAGAAGGCGTTGAGATTTCCGATGAAAAATTCCAGGAAAAAGCAAGCAAATACGCAGCACAGATGGGATCAACAGATGTAGATGCATTTATCAGCCAGTATGGTAAGAGCACGATCATGGCAAGCATTCTGCAGGATGAAGCAGTGGAGATCCTTGAGAAAAATGCCGTTGTAAAAAATGCAGACGGTACACTGGCAGAGACAACAGCAGAAACCGAGACAGAAACAGCATCTAAATAAAAAAATGTCTGTAATGATCCGGTGCAGGCCGAAGCACTTGCTGCCGGACCATTACAGGTGTTTCATAAGAAAGATTGTAATTGCGAAGTTGCTGAGCATTACATAAGTAAAATAAGTGAGGAGGAAACTTAATGATTACGTTACAGGGAAAAGGTGTTTTTGGTGGAATCGCAATTGGAGAGATCGCTTTCTTTAAGAGAGATTCCGGTGTAGTACAGCGAAAAAAAGTAGAAGATCCGCAGGCTGAGATCCAGCGTTTCGAAAATGCAAAAGCAAAAGCCATTGAAGAACTCGGTGAACTGTATGACAAAGCCGTTTCTGAAGTTGGCGAGAGCAATGCCATGCTTTTCCAGACACATCAGTTCATGCTGGAAGATCTGGACTATGTAGAAGCAATCGAAAACATGATCCAGACACAGTCTGTAAATGCAGAATATGCAGTCAGCGTTACCGGAGACAATTTCTCACAGATGTTTGCTTCCATGGATGATGACTATATGCGTGAGCGTGCAGCTGATGTAAAGGATATTTCAGCCCGTGTAGTGAAAATCCTTACCGGTGCAGGTGAGAACGGACTGGTAACGGACAAGCCGGTCATTCTGGCATCAGACGATCTTGCACCGAGCGAGACCGTACAGCTCAATAAAGATATGGTATTGTCTTTTGTGACACAGGGCGGATCCACGAACTCCCATACCGCAATTCTTGCAAAGACAATGAACATCCCGGCGATCATTGGTATCGGTGATGCGCTGGATGAGAAATACGAAGGAAAAGTAGCCATCGTGGATGGAGCAAACGGATGCCTGATCATCGAGCCGGATGAAGAGACCATGAAAGAATATCAGGCAAAGAAACAGGAGTATTTGGCACAGCAGGAGCTTCTGCAGCAGTTCCGCGGAAAAGAGACCGTATCTCTGGACGGACAGAAAGTAAAACTGTATGCCAATATCGGAAATGCATCTGATATCGGAGCTGTGATCAAAAATGATGCAGCAGGCATCGGACTGTTCCGAAGCGAGTTTCTGTATCTGGAAAATGACAATTTCCCGACGGAAGAAGAACAGTTTAAAGTATATAAATATGTGGCTGAGACGATGGGACAGAAACAGGTCATCATCCGTACACTGGATATCGGAGCAGACAAGCAGATTGATTACTTTAACCTGCCTCACGAAGAAAATCCGGCAATGGGTTACCGTGCGATCCGTATCTGCCTGAAGCAGCAGGATATTTTCCGTACACAGCTGCGTGCTCTGCTGCGTGCATCTGCATTTGGAAACATTGCCATCATGTTCCCGATGATCGTGGCACTGGAAGAAGTACTGCAGATCAAAGAGATCGTAAAGAGTGTTATGGCAGAATTAGATGCAAGTGGCATCCCGTACAACAAAGAGATCCAGCTTGGTATCATGATCGAGACACCGGCAGCAGCCATGATCAGCGATGATCTGGCAAAAGAAGTCGATTTCTTCAGCGTCGGAACAAACGACCTGACACAGTATACAACCGCTGTAGACAGACAGAATGCAAACCTGGAGGGATTCTACTATCCGCATCACAAAGGTCTGCTGCGTCTGATCAAAATGGCAGCAGACAATGCACATAAGAACGGCATCTGGATTGGTATCTGCGGAGAACTCGGGGCAGATATGGAGATGACAGAAGCATTCTTGGCAATGGGCATCGACGAACTGTCTGTATCACCGGCATGTGTTCTGCCGCTGCGTAAGAAAATCCGCGAGACTTCAGTCAAAGAAAGACAGGAAGAAATCTTAAAAAATGTGCTCTAAAATATTTTGTTTTGATTTAGATATGACACTTCTGGATCACAAGACTTTTCACATTTCCGAAAAAGTGCTTAAGGATCTGGAAGCACTGAAAAAAGAAGGTCATGTGGTAGCTGTCGCAACCGGTCGCGATATGGACAGTGAATTCAGCAAAGCATACAAAAAACAGCTTCAGCCGGATGCAATCGTCCACAGCAACGGCCAGAAAGTAACCGTAGGCGAAAAAAAGATCCGGGAAGTCTTCATGGATCCGAAGTTGATCGCCCGCATGATGGAGTTCTGCCGTGAGCATCATCTTTGCATCGGCATGAACATCGGCAAATACGGCTGCTATGTCAACAAAGAAGTGCTGATCGAGCATGAAAAGCGGATTTTCGGAGACGGAGACCGCGAGTACATAGACGAGTCCAACCTTCTGACACACCCGTTTTACGGACTGGCATACTTTGGCGATCCAAAAGGTACCGATTTGCTCCGGGAAGCATTTCCGGAAATCAAGACGCCGCTTTTTGCCGACCGCAGAGGGGCAGATGTCATCACAAAAGAAGTTTCCAAGGCAAACGGCATCCAGGCACTTCTGGACTATTACCAGAAAGACTGGTCTGACATCGTGGCATTTGGAGACAGCATGAACGATTACGAAATGATAGAGAAGGCAGGAAACGGTATCGCTATGGGAAATGCTGTGGATAAGCTCAAAGAAGTGGCAGATTACGTGACCAGGCCGATCGAAGAAGAAGGCGTGAGCTTTGCACTTCGCCATTTCGGTTATCTTTCGGCGGATCAGTAGATTATAAAGCAAGGTCAGATGTGCACTCATCAGGATGAGAATGCACAGTCTGACCTGCTTTTTTATCTCAGTCGAGAAGACTCCCACTTCTGCAAGTGGTGAGTAATAACAAGTCTTTCTCAGTGGGAGTACAATCTCCGACTGAGATAAACGCTCCGCGAGAATGTGCAGTGATTCTGAGAAGAATATGTCAGCTTTCGCTGACCAGAATCACGCACCAAGTCTCACGTGCGTTCGACTTGAATGTTCTGCGTTCATTTCGGATATAGTAAAGACAGAAAAAGATATTTAACGAAGCTCTGCGATTCGGGTCACGCCGACATAGATCTCCTGGATTTTATACCAGGTGCGATAGTCCACAATACCAGTCACCGGAAGATTGAAAATATCCTGAAAAACTTCCACCGCCTTCTGTGTCTCTTCTCCGTAAATACCATCTACGGCGATCCGCGGGATCAGAGGATAATTATTTGAAATCGCATTTAACTGTTCCTGCATCTGCTCCACTTTCGGCCCGGTTGCCCCGATGTCGAGATCGTATCCAGGCCAGGAAGAAGGAATCCCGGAAATCTCCTCCGCTGAATTGATGTAGATGTTGTCACCATAGTAGTAGCGGAGGATTTCTGTGGCTGTGTATCCCTGATCTGCCAGAGACTTTGAACCCCACTGTGATAACCAGTTCGGACAGCTGACCCGTTTGCCGTCGCAGTACTGCGTCAGGATCGGCTGTTTGACGTTCGGGCGGGATAAATAATCGGCAAAAAGCTCATCCACAACCTCCGAGATACTCTCAAAAATATTTCGGCTGTAGATCCATTTGTGGTCAAATGCCGTCGAGGACGTGATCGTAAAATCAAATCCTTTATTGCGGTACCATTCTGTGTATACACGGTTTAAGGTAAACGACATGATTGCCAGCACATTGGCACGGATGGCGGCCTTCGGCCAGGTGGCATAGATTTCACTGGAAGCCACATTTTTGATATAATCGCGGTAACGCACATAATAATCGCCCGCAGTGCTGTCCGTCGGGGCACCGTCGTGCACCACGATAAATTCCGGGATCACTACGCGGCTTAGGACGATCTCGCCGCTCTGCGAGACCGGCTTGATCTCCGCCTCTGCGATTTTTGGCGGATAATCGCCATAGAGCGTGTGAGCCGGGATCACGACATTGTCATATGCTTCCGGGCCGGTGATCGGTTTCAGCCGGATATCCTGCAAAGCCAGCTGATTTGCGAGGATTTCCGCACCGGAGATCGTAAGCGGCTCATAGCCCGGAGCCGTGATGCGGAAATTGTACTCCGAGTAAGGCTGCATTTCGCCGGGACTTAAACTGTATTCCTCCGGCGGAGCCTCCAGTTCCAGCGTCTCCGTCTGTCCGACACTGTCCGTTGTCACCTCCTCCAGGATCTGATCCGGTTCCCCGGTGCTTGAAATATCGATTACGGCATCCTCCACGGGAGCAGCACGCAGCTGGGAAGTAACCTGTATCTGTAATTTTCCGGTAGCCATAGAACACCTCAAAAATTCCCTTGAAAAAGTATATGCAGAAGAACGGAAAAGATGCCAGAAAACAACTTCTGTGCCGGCACATCGTGCTTTCAGGCGTTTGAACCTGACATTATTTGTATAAATAATCATAAAAATGAATAAAAATTCGCAAACAAGTACTTGCAATCTTGATTATCTTGTGGTAGAATCTTAACAATTTGAGCATTTATGTATCCAGGGCTGAGGGGGGCGTAGTAGGGACTTACTATTACGTACCCTTTTTTAGAGTCCGGGGTACAGACAAAGATACAATAACCATTGGATTAAACGCGAAAGGGGAAGACGAATGAAAGCATATTTGATTCTGGAGGACGGTACTGTTTTCACTGGAAAAAGTATCGGATCGACAAAAGAAATCATCAGCGAGATCGTATTTAACACATCCATGACCGGATATCTGGAGGTGCTGACTGATCCATCTTATGCAGGACAGGCCGTTGTGATGACTTATCCGCTGATTGGAAACTATGGCATCTGCTACGAAGATATGGAATCCGCAAAACCATGGCCGGACGGATACATTGTTCGTGAACTTTCCAGAATGCCGAGCAATTTCCGCTGTGAAGGAACGATTCAGGAATTTCTGGAAAAACACGACATTCCTGGTATTGCCGGGATCGATACAAGAGCACTGACCAAGATCCTGAGAGAAAAGGGAACCATGAATGGCATGATCACCACCTGCGAATATGAAGATTTAAGTGAGGTTCTTCCGAAGATCGCAGCATATAATACAGGCAAAGTGGTAGAAAAAGTGACCTGCACAGAGAAATACGTCCTGGAAGGAAACGGACCGAAAGTAGCACTTCTTGACCTCGGTGCAAAGAGAAACATCGCCCGCAATCTGAACAGACGCGGCTGCGAAGTGACCGTATATCCGGCACTGACCACAGCAGAAGAGATCATAGCATCCAATCCGGACGGTATCATGCTTTCCAACGGACCTGGAGATCCGAAAGAATGTACTTCCATTATTGAAGAGATCCGCAAACTGTACAATACCGATATCCCGATCTTTGCAATCTGTCTCGGACATCAGCTGATGGCACTGGCAACCGGTGCGGATACGCACAAAATGAAATACGGACACCGCGGCGGCAACCACCCGGTCAAAGATCTGCAGACCGGCCGTGTATACATTTCCTCCCAGAACCATGGCTATGTGGTAGATACCGATAAACTGGATCCGTCCGTAGCAGTACCGGCATTTGTCAATGTAAACGACGGTACAAACGAAGGACTGTCCTACACCGGGAAAAATATTTTCACGGTACAGTTCCACCCGGAAGCATGCCCGGGACCATTAGATTCCGGTTACCTGTTTGACCGCTTTATGAAAATGATGGAGGTGTCAGAATAATGCCAAAGAATCCAGATATTAAAAAAGTACTTGTGATCGGCTCCGGTCCTATTGTCATCGGACAGGCAGCAGAATTTGACTATGCAGGAACACAGGCGTGCCGTTCCCTGAAAGAAGAAGGCATCGAAGTCGTACTTCTGAACTCAAACCCGGCAACGATCATGACCGACAAAGATATCGCAGACCGTGTATACATCGAGCCTCTGACCGTAGAAGTCGTAGAGCAGCTGATCCTGAAAGAAAAACCGGACAGCGTACTGCCGACCCTTGGCGGACAGGCAGGACTGAACCTTGCCATGGAGCTCGAAGAAGCCGGATTCTTACGTGAAAACAACGTACGTCTGATCGGAACCACTTCCCAGACCATCAAAAAAGCAGAAGACCGTCTGGAATTCAAACAGACCATGGAAAAGATCGGTGAGCCGATCGCAGCATCCCGTGTCGTTGAGAACGTAGAAGACGGTGTGGAATTTACCAAAACCATCGGATACCCGGTCGTACTGCGTCCGGCATACACCCTTGGCGGAAGCGGCGGCGGAATCGCCCACAACTACGAAGAACTCGTAGAAATCCTCGAAAACGGTCTGCGCCTGTCAAGAGTAGGACAGGTTCTGGTAGAACGCTGCATCGCCGGATGGAAAGAGATCGAGTACGAAGTCATGCGGGATAGTGCCGGCAACTGCATCACCGTCTGCAACATGGAAAACATCGATCCGGTCGGCGTGCATACCGGAGACAGTATCGTCGTAGCACCATCCCAGACCCTTGGCGATAAAGAATATCAGATGCTGCGTACCTCCGCCCTGAACATCATCAGCGAGCTTGGCATCACCGGCGGATGCAACGTACAGTACGCCCTGAATCCGGAAAGCTTCGAATACTGTGTAATCGAAGTAAACCCACGAGTATCCCGTTCCTCCGCACTGGCATCCAAAGCAACCGGCTACCCGATTGCAAAAGTTGCCGCAAAGATCGCACTGGGCTACACACTGGATGAGATCAAAAATGCCATCACAGGCAAAACGTATGCAAGTTTCGAGCCGATGCTGGACTACTGCGTTGTCAAGATCCCGCGTCTGCCGTTCGATAAATTCATCAGTGCCAAGAGAACACTGACCACGCAGATGAAAGCAACCGGCGAAGTCATGAGCATCTGCGACAACTTCGAAGGAGCCCTGATGAAAGCCATCCGCTCCCTGGAGCAGCACGTAGACTGTCTGATGTCCTACGATTTCACACACCTGGATGATGAGGAACTGACCGGACAGCTTGCTGTAGTCGATGACCGCCGTATCTGGGTGATCGCAGAAGCACTCAGAAGAGGCTTTTCCTATGATAAGATCCATGAGATCACCAGGATCGACAAATGGTTCATCGACAAACTGTGCATCTTAACAGAAATGGAAATGGCCCTGAAGACACAGCCACTGACGGCAGAATTATTAAAAGAAGCAAAACGCATCGAATTCCCGGACAACGTGATCGCACGCCTGACCGGAAAGACCGAAGAAGAGATCAAAGACATGCGTTATGCAAACGGCATCACAGCAGCCTACAAAATGGTAGATACCTGTGCCGCAGAATTTGCCGCAGAGACACCGTACTACTATTCTGTATTCGGCAGCGAAAACGAAGCCATCGAGACAAACGACCGCAAAAAAGTCCTCGTCCTTGGTTCCGGTCCGATCCGTATCGGCCAGGGTATCGAGTTTGACTTCTGCTCCGTACACTGTACCTGGGCATTTGCAAAAGAAGGATACGAGACCATCATCATCAACAACAACCCGGAAACCGTAAGTACCGACTTCGACATCGCAGACAAACTGTATTTCGAGCCACTGACACCGGAAGACGTAGAGAGCATCGTAAACCTCGAAAAACCGGACGGAGCCGTAGTGCAGTTCGGCGGACAGACCGCGATCAAACTGACAGAAGCCCTGATGAAGATGGGCGTGCCGATCCTCGGAACATCAGCAGAGAACGTCGATGCAGCCGAAGACCGTGAACTGTTCGATGAGATTCTGGAGAAATGCGGCATCCCAAGACCGTCAGGCCACACCGTATTTACCGCAGAAGAAGCCAAAAAAGCAGCCAACGAACTCGGCTACCCGGTACTCGTCCGCCCATCCTATGTACTTGGCGGACAGGGTATGCAGATCGCGATCAACGACGAAGATGTAGATGAATTCATCGGCATCATCAACCGGATCGCACAGGAACACCCGATCCTGGTAGATAAATATCTGGTCGGAAAAGAGATCGAAGTCGATGCCGTATGCGACGGCGAAGACATCCTGATCCCTGGTATCATGGAGCATATCGAACGTGCCGGAATCCATTCCGGAGACAGTATTTCCGTGTACCCGGCACAGAGCCTTGATGACCACGTAAAAGCAACGATCGTAGACTACACCAGAAAACTGGCACAGTCCCTGCATGTCATCGGACTGATCAACATCCAGTTCATCGTTTGCGGCGAAGACGTATATGTCATCGAAGTAAATCCACGTTCCAGCCGTACCGTACCGTACATCAGCAAAGTGACCGGAATCCCGATCGTACCGCTGGCAACCAGAGTGATCCTCGGCAAAAAATTAAAAGAACTCGGCTATCCGACCGGACTTGCACCGGAAGCAGACTATATCGCGATCAAAATGCCGGTATTCTCCTTCGAGAAGATCCGCGGTGCTGACATCAGCCTCGGCCCGGAAATGAAGTCCACCGGAGAATGCCTCGGTATCGCAAAGACCTTCAACGAAGCACTCTACAAAGCATTTATCGGTGCCGGCATCAAACTGCCGAAGCATAAAAATATGATCATGACACTGAAAGATGCCGACAAAGAAGAAGGAATCGAGATCGCCAGAAGATTCGAGAAGATCGGATACCGCATCTACGCAACACGCGGCACCGCAAAAGTCCTGCAGGAAGCAGGCGTAAATGCGATCCGCACCAACAAGATCGAGCAGGAGTCACCGAACCTCCTCGACCTGATCCTCGGCCACAAGATCGACCTTGTCATCGATACCCCGTCCCAGGGCGTAGAGCACTCCAGAGACGGATTCCTCATCCGCAGGACAGCCATCGAGACAGGCGTTAACGTCCTGACCGCTATGGATACCGCCAGGGCACTCGTGACCAGCCTGGAGAATACCGATATCAAGAAACTGACCCTGATCGATATCGCAACCGTGAAAAATATCTAAACAAAAAGATGATTACAGGGATTATTTTATCTTGAAACTCTGTACAGTTGAAATACGGTATAGCACAAAAATCATAGCAGGAGAGCATCGTGTAGAAAAAAACACGAAAAAGAAAGAAAAATATTGCCGGAAAACTATTGAAAACGCAGAGAAACTTTGTTATAATAAAAAAGCTGAATAACAAGCAATTCATTCATACTAATTTGGCTTCTTGCATCCCCAAACTGCAAGAAGCAGCTTTGTGAAAGCAAGGCATCAGGAAGAGAAAAAAGAAAGATATGTAAAGCGAAAAGACACGAAGAAGGACAAATGCTTTTTCGTGTCTTTTGCTGTGGAAAAGAGGCAACTTTTAATTTGGATGTTTTCAAGAAAAGAAACAAAAAGGTTGACACGTATCACATACACAAGTATAATAAACACAAACAAAATCAACACATCAAATCTTATTCGATATTCTATGCCATTCGGCAGGAAAATCCAAACATTAAAGACCTGCACGAAGCGGCAATAAACAGCAGTAATTCAGTCCTGGCAGCTTCGTGCCAAAAACAGAGGAAAAGGAACGAGGCCTATGGGACAAAAAGATATTACAGAAAAGGTATTGGAAGATTATAATGATGTTTTTGCAGATATCATAAATGGATTATTATTTGATGGAGTTCAAGAAATCAAACCGGAAGATCTGGAAAATACAACCGTTCATGCACAGTACAAGGCTGAAGATGGCAAGGTTCATGAACTGGAGCGTGATATTGCAATAAACTTGTGTGGGTATGCCTTTTTAAGAGCATATCCGGATGGAAAAATCAATGGAAAAGAATTTATTCCGGACGAAAAAATATCATCATATATTGAGTCAAGAATTAATTCGAATGATTCGATGGCAGATAAGGCAGAGGTATTTAGAACAAATTGCTTAAAGGAGTTTCCATTCCCCGAATATCCGGGAGAACGATTTTTAGGGGAAGATATTGTATGGGTCAGAATGGCAAGAAAGTACATGATGGTTCATATCAATAAGGCGATTTATATTGGAAATTATCTGGAAGATGGTCTTACAAAGAATCGTAGACTCAATAATATAAAATCTCCAGTTGGCTGCATGAACAGAGCAAGAGAATTCATGAAACCAGACATAAATAATAAGTACAGAGTAAAGGCTACACTGCAGCATATTATTTACGGAAGGTTTGCATCTGTAAGTGTTGTGGGCATTATTGGTGATTCCCCGGACAAAAAGCTGACGTTGATTTGTTTGATTCCGGGATTGATTTTACAAAAAATATGGAAGCGAAAGTTTGTTCCAAAACGTTGATAAGGACGGACGTCGTTTCTTAATTGGAGGAATAGGGTAGTGAGAAAAGGCGTCGTGTCGATTGTTTTGCCGATTTATAATGTTGAAAAGTATTTGAGTCGGTGCGTAAAAAGTGTGATAAATCAGAGCTATAAGAATCTGGAGATTATTTTAGTTGATGATGGCTCACCTGACAATTGTCCAGTACTTTGTGATGAGTGGGCAAAGAAAGACAATAGAATAAAGGTTGTTCATAAAAAGAACGCAGGTCTTGGATATGCCCGAAACACGGGTATTGAAAATGCGACAGGAGAGTATATCTGCTTTTTTGACAGTGATGACTATATCGCACTTGATACAATTGAAAAGGCGTATAATTTGGCAACAAAAGAAGAATCCGATATGGTGGTTTTTGGCTTTTGTTACGTCAAGGCCAATGGAGAAACTGGAAAAGCTGTCATCCCACACACCGAGAAGACTACATTTTCCGGCGAAGAGGTACAAAATGTATTCTTGGCCGATTTAATAGGACCAGATGTGAAGAATGGAAAGCAAACAGATTTGTGGATGAGTGCATGGGCATGCCTGTATTCATTGGAAATGATTCAAAAGGCATCTTGGCGATTTGTATCGGAACGTGAGATTATTTCCGAGGATGTTTATTCGCTGCTGGGGCTTTACAAATATGTTAACAGAGTCTCTGTACTATCAGAGGCATTGTACTTTTACTGTGAGAATGCGGGTTCTTTGACACATACCTACAAGCCGGATCGATACAATAGGATCAAGAATTTTTACGAAGCCTGTTACCAATTGGCAGAAGAGAGCAGCTACGGTGCTGATGTAAAGGAGCGGCTTTCTTATCCATATTTGTCTAACACGATTGCAGCGATGAAGATGATTGTTGGATCAGATCAGGTAAAGACACTGAAATGCGAGCAGTTAAAGCAAATTATTGATGATGATACATTGCAAAACGTTTTAAGCAAAGCAAACATTCGGAAAGAAAAGAAAACACGAAAATTATTACTTGTGGCAATCAAAAAGAAGCAATACAGCTTTATTTATTGGCTGATAAAGATAAAAGCTTGAATTTAGTAGTAGGGGCATTCATTTATGAGTAAATTTAGGATAAGTAGAAATGGGTTGGTATGCGGTACAGTAGTATTTTTGCAATTATTGTGGATGCAAACAAAGGTGTTCTTTCCTGGATTGGGAGGAATGGCGTATCAACTACTGTACTATATGAAATATATAGGAACGTTTGCGGTTTTTGCACTTGCGCTTTCAACTCCACGCGAAAGAAAAATTACAACACGGCAGAGAGAATACATAAAGCTTTTTATTCCACTGTTTGCATTATACTTTATTGTTGAACTGTTTTCATTGTTTTCAAGTCCTGTTACACAGGCATATGGAATCTCATTTGTCACAAGATCAATCGCTTATATTTTGGATAAAGTATGTGTTGTACTTATGGTGGTTGGCATATGGATTCTTAGAAGAGAAAAATCAATTGACTGTGTGTGTGGCGCATTACTATTTGATAGTGTGCTAATTATTTTATTTGCAATTCCAAGAATTGGAGTTTCTGGAATAATATATACCTTAGGCGAGGTCTTTGGTGTAGCTGAGTCGCCATCTTCGTTGTTAGAAGTCCATGAGTTAACATATTGCATCGGACTGTGCCTTATTTATTATTTGTTTTTTTCACAGAAAAAACTTAAGCCTAGCAAATTGATTCTTTTAATTCTCTTTTTTATCATTGGAGGAAAGCGAATAGCTTTTGCAGGAATTGTTGTAAGTGGCGTTTTTGCTTTTTTTGTAAGAAAAAAGGGATTGAGAAAAGGAACAATTTTCACTGTCGGTCTTTTGGGAATTGCTGTATGCATTGGGTATATCGCAATTTTGTATAACGGCGAATTCTTAACAACAATGGCGGCCTACGGAATTAATGTGATGGGAAGAGATGCTATTTATTCATATTTCTTGGCCAGAACGAAATTCTCTCCGGATCATTTGGGCTGGGGCTTGGCTGGAGTTTCAAAAATGATAGAGAATATGAGTAGGTCGGAAGTAGGTAACATGGTGGTTGTCCGAGGTCTGCACAATGATATTCTGAAAATATACATTGATTTTGGCTTCTTTGGTTCGTTGCTGTGGTTTGCGTATCAACTATTGTATTTGCCGATTCAGTTATTTAAAAAGTTGGGTAAGCAGGATGCAACTCTCTATTTAGCACTAGCTATATTTGCATTTGTGACTTACTTGACGGATAATACAGAAAATTATTTTGTGTTTCAAACCATATTGTTTTTGATTCCATTGACAGCTGGAGACATGAACCTTAGATTTGAAATTTTAGAAGAGGATTAGAACTAAAATGAAATTAAAAATGTGGGTAAAGAAAAACATAAAGAAAGTAATGCAGCCCAATCGATATTCGTCAGATGCATATGTCAGTTATTTAACGCGGGGGGGGGCAGAGATAGGAGAAGGTACATTCTTTTATGATCCAGTACATGTTGTAATAGATGAGGGAAATCTGCCATTTATTACAATCGGAAAGAACTGCAGGATAACGAGAGACGTCATCATTTTGGCACATGATTATAGTTATGCAGTAATGCGCCCAATTTATCATTGTATGCTAAAGAAGGCGGGTATGACAGAAATTGGAGATAATGTATTTATTGGAATGCGAGCAATTATCTTGATGGGAACACACATTGGAAATAATGTGATTGTTGGAGCAGGTAGCGTCGTATCCGGTAATTTTCCAGATAACGTTGTGATTGCCGGGAATCCAGCAAAAATAATATGCAGTCTGGAACAATACTATCAAAAGAACTTGGATAGATTTGAAGAGTACGCAGAAACAACATATCTGGTAAAAAAGAACTATCTAAAGAGAGAAATAACTGAAGAAGATATGAACTGGTATAACCAGCTCTGGATGAGTAATAACGCAGAAGCAATATATAGAAGGCTTAATGTTGATGGAGACAATAAAGAGGAAATTATCGCAGACTTAATGAAAATACAGCCACGATATAAGTCCTTTGCAGATTTCGTAAAAAATATAGATAAGATGAGAATACAAGAAGAGAAGAAAAATGAATGATAGTTTAAAAGAGAACATATGGAAATTGCATCACAAAATGAATACGGTTCTGTTTCCGATTGTAGCACAGGTGTCTTATTTCTTGCCAGTGAAAAGAAACCGAATTGTTGTATGTAATTATCATGGAAAAGGATATGGAGACAATCCAAAGTATATTATTGAGAAAATACTTGAATTGGGCAATGATCTTGAAATTATTTGGCTAGTTGATGAAAAGGGTGGAGTAAATGCAGACTTGCCGAGTTCCATTAAGGTAGTTCAATACTACACCATGGAGTCAATGTATTATTTGGCGACAGCAGCGGTTTGGATTGACAATTGCCGTAAGGATTATGCTCCTAAAAAGAAAAATAACCAACTATATTTGCAAACTTGGCATGGCGGCTTGGGCTTTAAGTTGGTAGAACGAAAGTGTGTGGAGGATTTACCACCGTTTTACTTAAAACACGCTCAGATTGATGCAAAGATGACAGATCTGATGTTATCGAATAGTAAAAAAACATCGGAAATTATTTATGATATGTTTTGGTATAATGGGAAGATTCTAGAAGCTGGACTCCCAAGAAATGATGAATTGTTTAGAAACACCGATGAAAAAGCAGAAAAGGTGCATCGTGATTTGGGTATCAGCAGTGAAACGCATATAGTTCTGTATGCCCCTACATTTAGAGATCAGTATGACTTAACAGCATATGATCTTGAATTAAATGCATTTGCATCGGCTTTGGAAAAAAAGTTTGGTGGAGAGTGGATTGGTGTATACCGGTTGCATCCGAATATTAAATCTGATGCCTCTAAATTGAAAAACTTTGAGGGCTGCCTTGATGCGACACGATATGCGGATTCGACAGCCTTGCTTAGCGCAACAGATGTCTTTATCTCCGATTTTAGCAGTATGGTCTTTGACTTTGTACTTAGCGAAAAACCCGCTTTTTTATATGCAACGGATTATGAGACATATGCCAAAACACGAGGGGTTTGGCTTTCTTTTGAGAAAACCCCATTTCCATATGCTTTCGATAATAAAGAACTTCTAAGAAAACTTAATGAATTTGACATGGAAGAATATACAGTATCGTTGAAGCATATGATGGATGATTTTGAAATCAGAGAAACCGGAAGGGCTTCAGATATTGTTGCTAAAGTGGTTGTCGATTATATAAATAACTGCGATTTAGACAAAGCACTGGAAGGCGTTGCTGATACCAAGGTTGAACAGCGATACATAGCCGGATTATGACAGGAGATAAAGTAGTGGGAAAGGTTAATAGAGAAAAACAACTTGCGAAAAATACAGTAATACTTTCTATAGGAACATTGAGTTCAAAAATATTTACATTTCTCTTACTTCCACTCTATACGACAGCTCTGAGTGCGGAAGATTACGGAAATGTTGATGTACTGCAAACGGTTATAAATTTATTGGTTCCCGTAATCACTTTGCAGCTGAGTGGAGCTGTCTTTAGATTCTTAATAGGAGAAAAAGAAGAGAATGGTAAGGAGGAAGTAATCAGTACTTCATTTGCAGTTGTATTGATTAATGTTCTGATTTTTTGCATCGCAGCAATTGTGGTTTCACAGTTCTATTCAATTCAATACTTTAAATTGTTCTTGTTTAGCTTTGCTGCGTCGGCATTATATCTTATGGCACAAAGCGTTGCAAGAGGATTCGGTCATAATGTGACGTATTCCATTTGTAGCTTTCTGCTAGTTATAGTTTCGCTTGTAATAAATATCGTTTTGATTGTTGGTTGTGGATTCAAAGGCGAATCAATTCTGATAGCATTGGGAGTTTCCAATCTAGTCGCAGCACTGTTTATTTTATTTAAAGAGCACATTTGGAATTTTATATCGTTAAGTAGAATCAAAATTAGTAGGTTAAAGTCTTTGCTGAGTTATAGCCTTCCGTTGATACCGAATGCGATATCATGGTGGATTGCAAACACATCAGACAGACTTTTGATTCTTTTCTTCTTAGGAAGCTCAAGTAACGGTATCTATGCAGCAGCGAATAAGATTCCGACTATTTACACAACGATATATAATGTGTTTAATTTGGCTTGGACGGAATCTGTTGCAAGGTGCATAGATGATGATGACAAAGAAAAATTTATCAATGGAATGCTTGAGAAAAGCTATAGATTTTTTGGATGCTTATGCTTGGGCATAATATGCTGCATGAGCATATTTTTCAATTGGTTGATAGGAAAAGAATATGCCAGTTCATATAATCACATTTATATTTTGATGGTGGCGATTTTTATTAATTCGCTGTGTGCAATGTATGGTGGTATATTCACTGGATATAAGCAGTCCAAAATAATTGGAACGACCACAATGTTGGGTGCAGCATTTAACTTTGTGATCAATCTTGTCGCAATTCAATACATTGGATTATATGCGGCATCAATTTCGACACTTGTTTCGTATGTAGTGATTATGATTGTACGAGCGTATCACGCAAATAAATTGGTTAAGCTTTCATTTCCTAAAATATATTTTATAAGAATGTTATTGGTAGGAATTCTTGTAAGTTATGGTTACTTTAAAAAGAATACCCCTCTGAATATTGGTATTTTGGCAATAGTAAGTATTTGGTCCTTTATTGAAAATAGAAATGTAATAATGGGATTTGTAACAGCAATTGTAAAGAAAGTGAGGAAAGAGTGATGAACATTGCAGTTATATTTGCCGGCGGTGTTGGAAGCCGTATGCATAGTAAAGAACGGCCTAAGCAATTTCTTGAGATGTACAATAAACCAATTATTGTACATACGTTGGAATATTTTCAAAATCACGCAATGATTGATGCTATTGTAGTTGTTTGTATTGAAGGGTGGATTCCTTATTTAAATGATCTTCTTTACAAATTTCGTCTTGAAAAGGTGAGCAAAGTAGTGCCTGGCGGAGAAACAGGACAGTTATCAATATATAATGGCTTGAAGGCTGCAAAAGAGGTGGCAGGAAATGAAAAAGCAATCGTTTTGATTCATGATGGGGTTCGTCCTTTGATTACAGAAAAGTTGATTACAGATAATATCGAATCTGTTCAAAACTATGGATCGGCTATAACGACGGCAAAAGTAAAAGAGACAATTCTTGTTGTAAATGAGGCAGATTCTTCTATTGATTATGTGCCAAGTAGAAATAATTCAAGAGTGGCTAAGGCTCCACAGTCTTTCTGGTTAGATGATATTCTTTCTGCACATGAAAAGGCATTGGAGAAAGGGGAACATAATTGGATTGATTCGTGCACGATGATGCAGGAATATGGATTTAAGATGCATTTGATTGATGGCCCGAGCCAAAATATTAAAATTACAACACCAGAAGATTTTTATACAATGAGAGCAATTCTTGAGGCAAAAGAAAATGAACAAATCTATGGCTTTGAAGACTAATTGGAGCATTTTTAGTGAAGAACGAGATACCATATATGGCATTTCTATTATATCGATTATGCTGTTTCATTTTTTTGAGAGCATACTGATATCGAATTGCGGGGGGGGCAACGATTTATAGCACAGATTTACAATAGATTTATTGGCAGTGTTGGCGTCGAGCTTTTTCTGTTTTTGTCAGGTGTTGGACTTTTTTTTTCGCTACAGAAAGATGAGAATTATGTACACTTTTGGGTGAAAAGATTAAAAAAAGTGTTGCCAACATATTTTATAGTTGCCGGAATGTATTGGTGGCTAGTAGATATCATAATCCAGAAAAAAGCTGTGAACTGTTTTTTTGAAGACATATTCTTTTTGACATTCATCAAAGAAGGAATAAGAACATACTGGTATGTTTTGTTTATTATTATCGCATATGTATGCTACCCAATGGTTTATAAGTTTTTGAAGTCAAAACTGAATGATAAAATACAACTTGGCGTATTAACTGCCGTTGCTTTGGCAATTCAATTTGTGCCGAGATTGTTAACCTCGCAGATATATGTGAATATAGAAATACTTTTGTGTAGATTTCTTGTTTTCTTTATAGGATGCTGGTGTGGAAAAAAAGTTTACTGTCAGGAGCCGATTACCCCGACAGAAGTTCTTGAATTTTGTTTTGGTGTAGTTTTGATGGTGGCTGCAAGTATTTCTGGAACAAAAGGGTTGATTGAAATACTCGGAAACCGAATTCTTATGTGTTTTTGGGGAATTTTCCTGCTGTTTGTTTTAGTAAGTATATTAAAATTTGTGCCGAATAAAGTGAAAGCGAGTTTGAAAATGCTAGGAGGCATGTCTTATGAATTATATTTAACTCATGTGACGATTCGAGCACTTATGAATATTATTGGAATGAACACATGTTACATAAAAAATTATATGTTATGCATTATAGGAAGTTTTGTATTATCAATTGTACTTAATACTTGGCATAAAAGGATTTATGTGACAGTTTAAATGAAGAAATAGTATAGGAAAATTTAGATATCTTTTGAATGTGTATGTGAAAGCAGAAAAGAGAGGACAGATTGAAAAAATGGAGCCGCATACGACATCTCTGATGTATGCACTAGAAGATACATTATATCAGGCATATGGAGATTAAATCAATATCAGGATTACGACAAAAGAAGTTTTTGATATGTTTGAAGGATATGTTCTGATGAGAAGGAATCGGAAATAATATATAATTCATTGCAATTATAATTGAAGGGAGGAATTTTGAAGTGACGAAGACTGCGTTGTCAGAGGATTTGAAATACATCGCTTGTTATAAAGATTTACCATATGAAGAAATGGAGAATAGCACAGTTCTAGTGACAGGAGCTACGGGATTGATAGGAGTATCTCTAATACGAGCGCTATTGGCAATTGGAAAAATTCATGTCATTGCATTTGTACGAAATATTGAAAAAGCAAAAAGAATTTATGCAGAGGCAATGACTTCAAATTTGGAATTTATTGTAGGAGATATAACTTCGAAAGTTCAAATCGATAAAAGGATCGATTATATTATTCATTGTGCTTCAGTTACAACATCTAAAATTATGGTCGACAATCCTGTTGAAACTTTAATTACGGCGATAGATGGCACAAGAAATGTCTTGGAACTAGCAAAAGATAAAAGGGTAAGATCGGTTGTTTATGTTTCCTCTATGGAAATGTATGGATCGTTTGAATCTGATGTACACGATATAACTGAAAAGGATCTTGGCTTTATAGATCCCTTGAAAGTGCGTAGCAACTATCCAGAGAGCAAACGACTCTGTGAGAATATGTGTGTTGCTTATCTTTCGGAGTATAATGTTCCAGTTAAAATTGCAAGATTAGCGCAAACATTTGGTGCAGGAATTCTGCCGGGTGAGAATAGAGTGTTTGCTCAATTTGCTAGGAGTGTCATTACTCAAAAAGATATTGTTCTTCATACAAAAGGACAGTCTGAGGGAAATTATTGTTATATTAGAGACTGTGTGATTGGACTTTTAACTATCCTTCTGAAAGGAAAAGATGGAGAAGCATATAATGTGTCCAACCCGGCGTCGCACACAACGATTGCTGAGATGGCTAAAATGGTATGTGAAAAGATTGCAGATGGGAAAATTAAAGTTGTTTTTGATATACCAGAATCGAACACATTCGGATATGCAGCAGATACGAAGATGAAGCTTAATTCAGATAAGCTTCAAGGATTGGGATGGAAACCAGAAATCAATTTGGAAGAGTCGTATCGAAGAATGATTCGAGATATGAAGGCCATTTCCTGATTAATACTGCAGGATAATCTCTCTACAGTCTTCGATTTCGGTAGCACACAGCAGGTTTTGATCTGCTCCTTTACAGGCACTAGGCTGGAAACAGGAAGTGGGCTTGGAAGACGCGTATAGAAGGATGCTTAATGAGAAGGAGTAAACAATGATATACGATGAAAGTAAAAAAATGTCTTTGGCGGAAATAAAAAGCGTCGAGTTAGATCTTCTAATCGAGTTTGATTCTTTCTGCAATGAGCATAATTTGAAGTATGCTTTAGATGGTGGAACTTTGATTGGAGCATTGCGACACAAAGGATTTATTCCGTGGGATGATGATATTGATGTTACCATGCCGTTTCCTGACTTTTTGAAATTTGTTGAGCTGTACAAAAAAGAAGGAAAAAATCCTAATGCAGAACTTTTGTATGGAACGGATAATCCATATGGATTTCATTTTGGAAAATTTGTGGATAAAAGAACAATTGTAAAATCTAACTACAGAGTAGACAGGAGCTTATATTCTGTTTGGATTGATGTGTTTCCCATGTATTCAATTGACGATGATGATGAAGTTGCACAGACTAAGATAGATAAAATACTGGAGTATTATTCAAAAACTCCGCTGTGCATGTGTCTCAATTTTAGAAATCCACTGAGAAAAATAGTTCATGCCTTATTTAATGACCTTATGCTTAAGTACTGGATGAACAAAATCAATGATTTACTATTTGAACATGAATATGGTTCAACAAAGAGAATCCGTTGTACACCGGTTGTCTGTGATAAACTTATTCCGGCTGGAAATGACCACTTTGAAAATCGAATTAAAGTGGAATTTGAGGGGCATAAATTTTATGCACCGAATGACTATGATACGTACTTGAAAAGAATTTATGGAAACTATATGGAATTACCACCAGAAGATAAAAGGACGACCCATTCAATAGAGGCATACTGGGTCAGATAAATGGTAATGAAAAATATTTGCTGCTTTGTAGATACTATACAATATTGTAAAAAAAATTGAGGTGTAGGCGGAAAGCAGTAAATATTTTTATTAGGATGTTCAGAATAAATAAATAATGAATACAAAATGAACATGAGGACGCGAAAGAATGTTAACAGAAAAAGAATTTTATACTTTAAAAGCAATAGTGTATGAAGCTAGACAAGTGACTCAACGTGAACTAGTAGAAGCAACAGGCTATTCGCTTGGGACAATCAATAAGATTATTAATGGTTTTATTAGAAAGGAATATATCGATTCAGATTATAAGCTAAAACCAGGTGGAAAGAAAGTTCTGGAGAATTATAAGGTACGAAATGCCATCATATTGGCAGCCGGTATGACATCGGACAATAATCCAATTGCAAGAAATATTCCGAAAGGCTTGTTTATTGTTAAAGGCGAAGTTTTGATTGAAAGACTGATTAAACAGCTGAAGTTCGCTGGAATTGAAAATATCTACATAGTTGTTGGATTTCGAATGGATCAATTTTTCTATCTGGAAGAAAAATATGGAGTGCGACTGGTACCCAATAGTACCTATTTGTCTAGAAATAATAATGGCTCCATTTATTGTGTTCGGCAGAAACTTGGAAATTCTTATATTATTCCTAATGATGAGTATTTTGAAACGAATGTTTTCTGTAAGTATGAGTACAATTCATACTATGCTGTTGTTCATAGTGAATCAAAGTCAAAAGAAGCATTTGTTCGTTTGGATGATACAGATAGAATAACCGGTGTCTATAAAGGAGGAGAATCCGGTTGGACGATGCTTGGACACAGTTATCTTTCAGTGGATTTTTGTGAGAAGTACATTCGTTGGCTGAAAGCGGGATATGATAGATATGAAACAAAACGAATGTTTTGGGAGGAAATATTCTATCCCCATTTGTCAGAGATAGAACTTCATGCAAAAAAATATGACAAAGGAGTTATCCATGAATTTGATGAACTGGCGGAATTAAAAGGATTTGACGATCAGTTTATCAACAACATAAACCCAGAAATCTATGATTTAATAGGTAAGATTTTTAATGCCTCTAAAGTAGAGATTACGGGAATTTCACCAGTTGCTGAAAGTAGCGTTGACATATTGTTTAAATTCAAAGTGAGGAACGATGAATTTGTTTTTCGTTATCCGAGCAAAGAATCCATTGATATCATAAATTATTCTCTTGAAGAATCAAATAATAAGTTGGCAAAACAGTGGGGGCTGGATGATAGCTTTGTCTATGAAAATCGAAGAGGGTACAAGATATCCCTCGTGACATCTCCGGTAGATGATTTGAACTCTGATAGTTGCATAGAACTTTTATTACGAATGCAAAGCAAGGATAAAGAAAATCTACAGCTGTTTGATTATAGGGAAAGAATCAGAACAGTGCTGGATTATTTGGATGACAACCAGCGATTAAGATTGCAGAAATTTGAGGATATTGAAGAAGGAATCGCTGCAATGCTCACGATGATTGAAGACAATCATTGGGATAAGCGATTCAGTCACAATAGCATCTCAAAAAGTAATTTTAGGTTTTGCGATTCTAATCTGATATTGATTGACTGGAGATTCGCTGGTGTCAATGATAGTGGCTATGACATTGCAGCATTGGCAAGTTTATTCGCAGATGATGGTGAGATGAATGACAAAGTCATCGCACATTTTATGGATGTTTCACCAGAAACGAAAAGACATTTATATGCCTGTTCTGCAGTTGCCGCATACTATAAATTCCTTTTGGGCATTTACTACTCAGATTCCGAAAATGAATTTTCAAATGATTTGTACCGGAATTGGAAGACTGCGGTAAATTATCTGAATAAGGCAGAGGAACTATGCAGAGAAAAACAGAGTGAATATCTGACGAACGAACAGGTATTGTACGTTGAAGAAAAAATACAGGAGAAATTTACATCGATTAGTCCGCTCTCAGGTGGTGTTACCAATACAACATATGAATTGGTAGCGCGATCCGGAAAGAAATATGCTGTTAGAATTCCTGGAAAGGGTACAAATGAATATATAAATCGTCCTGATGAGATGAATAATATTTCAAAAATCAATCCTCTTGGGATTATGCCAAAGGTCAGTTGCGCTGATCCGCAAACGGGCATTCTGATTATGGATTTTGTAGAAGATAGTCAGGCGTGTTCAATGGAAGATTTTTATAATGCAAGGGCATTACAGCGTATTTGTCATTTGCTTTCGACAGTACATACATCGGGAATTAAATTTGGAAATGAATTTGATATTCCGGTTACACAAGATATGTATCGTAAACATCTGAAGCAAATTGGAGGTAAAATACCAGAATCCTTACAGCAGGAAGAAAAACGAATGGATGACTGGATGCAGTATCTGTTTAGAGAATATCCGAAAAAGTTGGTACCGTGTCATATCGATCCAAAACTTAATAATTTCTTGAAGAAAGGTCGACAGTTGTACCTGATAGATTGGGAATATTCAGGAATGGCTGATTTGTATTTTGAACTTGCAAACTTTACATTGACAAATAACCTGACTCCAGAAGAAGAAAAAATATTTATTGATGCGTATTGTAAAGCATCAGGTATTGAATTTATACGAGAAAAGTATTTGCTTTATAAGTTTGCGACGGACTATCTATGGATTTATTGGCATCTCATAAAATGCCAGCAGAATTCAATGGTTGAGTATAATGAAATGAGTTGGAATAAACGATTAAAGAGAACACAGAGGGTTCTCGCCATAATAGAAAAGGAGAGTATGTAATCATGAAGCAAGTGATTGTAATGGCAGCAGGATTAGGCTCAAGGTTAAAAGAACTTACAAAGGAAACTCCAAAGCCATTATTAAAGGTTAATGGAAAGCCGATGCTGGAAACGAATATTGAGTACATGATTGATGCGGGAATTGACCGAGTTGTTATTATTGTAGGATATCTCAAAGAAAAATTTGTATACTTAAAAGAAAAATATCAGGGGCAGATTGAAATAGTTTTTGTCGAAAACAATCGATATGCGGATTTTAATACAGTGTATTCTATGTTCTGCGCACGGAACGAATTTGTTTGCGATAGCTATTTTACAACAGCCGATAATTACCTTTTAGAGAATTTATATAAGAAATATCAGGCTGATTATAGTTTCTATCTTCTTCGTCCAGCACAGTATTTTGAAAAAGAAGAATGGACAGTTCAGCTTGACTCAGATTTGAGATTTGTGTCAGTTGATCTCTGCGGCCATGACGGAAATTCTTATTCTGGTGTTTCCTTTTGGAAGCAGAGTGATTTGATGTACATCAAAGAGCGGTTAGAAGAAGTTGATTGGGAAGCGACACAGACGAAGAAAATGTATTGGGATAATGTGCTGTTACCACATTTAAACGAGTTCCAGGTTCACGCTAAAATTCTGGAAGATAACAAAGAATTTTACGAAGTTGATGATAAAGATGACCTGGAAGTTTTGACAAAGTATTTGAAGGGAGATTGCAAATTATGAATTTGTCTATGAAAGAGGCAATAAAACGCGGTTTAAGACCGGGGGTAATGCTTACTACATTGTTGATTTTTGGAACATTGATTGGAATCGGAACAGTAAATGGTGATTCCTTTATTACGATGCTGAATGCGATTTTTTCATCACTGATGGTAAATGGCGGTTGGCTGATTTCACTCGGAACATTAGGATTTATTATATTTTTACTGATTATTCTTTTTCACCCAATTGGAAATGTGAAGCTGGGAGGAAAAGATGCGAAACCTGAATATAGTTTGTGGAACTGGTTTGCAATTTCACTTTGTGCAGGAATTGGCACAGGCATTGTATTTTGGGGACCTGTTGAACCTCTGAAGTTTGCGGTGCAGCCACAGGCAAGTACCGGGCTTGTAGGGGGAACCAGAGATGCGGTTATTTGGTCTTTGAGTAAAAGTTATCTCCATTGGTCGTTTGCACCATATGCAGAATATGCTATTTTTGGTGTAATTATAGCTTTTGCGGTTTACAATTTAGGGGCAAGTTTTTCGGTAAGTGCTGGCTTTACACCACTTTTAGGAAAAACGGCTGAAAAAAAGTGGTTTAGAGGAACTATTGATAGCTTGACTGCATTTGCGATTACGGGTGGTTGTGCAGGCTCTCTTGGTTATGGACTGCTTCAAATTTCTAGCGGTTTGAATACTTTGTTTGGCATTCCTAAGAACACATGGACTTATATTATTATTTGCCTTGCTATTGTGGTTACCTTTACGATTTCCAGCATTTCAGGTATGAATAAAGGAATTCGGTGGCTGAGCGATAAAAATGCGTGGATGTTCATGGGATTAATGATTTTGGCATTCCTGTTTGGACCGGGACAGTGGATCTGTAATCTTTTTGTTGAATCATTGGGAGACTTTTTAGGTGGTTTTGTTCAGAATGTTACGGCAGTTAGTGCATTCAACGATGCGGGACAGGCTGTTGGCAGTGTATGGCATAAGTCCAGCGAGATGTGGTCACAGTGGTGGGATCAGTACTATTTTGTTGACTTTTTGAGTTTCGGTCCTATTGTTGGATTGTTTTCCATTAAGCTGGCAAAAGGACGTACTCTTAGAGAATATGTTGTAATGAACTGGGCTGTACCGGCGATTTTCGGCATCATTTGGTTCGCAATTTTTGGAGGACTGGCACTGGATATTCAGTACAATTTCTCTGCCTATGCAGGTGTGATTGATCTTCAGGGCTGTGCATCTCTGTTTGATTATATGCAGCAGTTTGGTAATGAAGCAATGATGCTGAAAGTAATTGAAGTCATTCCGTTTGCAAGTATTCTGAAGCCACTTGTACTTTTGCTGGTTGTTCTTTCCTTTGTAACGATGGCAGACTCTACAACTTCTACGGTATCTTTGATGTCCATTGTTGATAATAAAGACATTGAAGAAGCACCGATGGGAATTAAGCTGTTCTGGGCGATTATTATGGGTGCGGCTTCCCTGATTTTTACGCTGACAGGTAGCATTGATGGAATTAAAATCGTAAAAACCATTGCGGGATTCCCAATTTTGATTATGGGAATTGCAATGGTAGTAATGTTTATTATTTACATAATTAAGCATGGGCGAGATAAAGAAATAAAAGATATGATGGTTGAGTGAAAGCTAATATTGTTTGAAGAAGTTAGAAAGCATCTATAAAAGAATAAAATTTTGTGATATACTGGGAGCGGTAGCTCCCTACGCTGCTCGGATAATCACACACCTCTTCGTGGTGAGCAGCAGGCAACGATCTACGAATCAGGGATTCGATGATCGGCGAAGATGTGAAAAGATTGGATATGTGTAAATAATGAATATACGGAGAAAGTTCTGGAATATAAAATGAAAATATTTTCACTACTAGAGCGTGTTTGAAAAAAATCAGAAATTGTTTATTTTAACCAAATCAATATGGA
>OGZL01000716.1_pt1 | contig 26256 bp, 20 predicted proteins | sample 1576761 | NCBI WGS metagenome assembly OGZL01 (sample SAMEA3541595, study PRJEB24748) | human gut metagenome | biome: human gut; feature: human-associated habitat; material: faeces | place: China | collected 2012
AAAGTAATACTATATATAATATTATCAGATATATAGATTTGGAAGGAAAAACTCTTACTGTTCCTGATAATAGCGTGCTTAATTTTATTGGAGGTACTATTGGAAATGGAACTATAATTGGAAATAAAACTAAAGTCATAAATCTAAATGTTGATAGAATTGTTTTATCAGGGACTTGGTTTGATTCAGGAATTACTTCTAATAGACCTACTAATGTTTTAGTAGGATTTCAATATTTTGATAGTACATTGTCGAAACCTATATATTATAAAGGTAATAATGAGTGGGTTGACGCTACTGGGGCGACAGTATAATAACGATAATTAAAATAAAAGCCATGTTACAAGGATATCAAATAAGAATGCTAGAAGAGTATAAGCAACTTAATGACCGGGTAGAAAAGTTGGAGAAATTCATCAATGAATCTCCAGTGTTTTCTAAAATGGAAGTGCATAAACAAATACTTCAGCGTTGGCAACTGTCGGCAATGAAATCATATCGTGATGCCTTAAAGAGAAGATGTCTGGCAGAAGGATTTTCTCCGTTGACTGGGGATGGTCTGGAATAAATGTTAATTCTATAACTTTTTTAAAAAACATCATGGAAGATAACAACATACAAGATTCTTGCTGCAACAGCAAGTATGCAAGTATCAGGCAGATGGACAAGCTTGATGAAATGTTGGGAAGAAGATTCCCTTTCTATCCTCGTACAGTGATACAGGCGGTACATGACGGAAGAACCGGCGCGTCGTTGGAAGCGATACTGGCACAGTATAACAATATTTATATGCAGTATCAGGGTACAGCGGGACGTACGAGAAATATTGTTCCGAAAGAAATGAGGCGTAAGGGGATCATCATATCATACGTGGATATGCAGGGGAATGCCATAACCGAGAAATGTGTGAATGATGCACAGAGGGACAACTTTCACTGGGGGCTTGATGTCAACTGGGTACGTGTGGACGAACTAACACTCTCTGGAGATATTTCCGTATCGGTAAAAGGCACATGGGTGATTAACGGTGAGGATACCGGCATAGCTGCTTTGGGGCCCAAAGGGGATAACGGACTTACCCCGTGGCTCAAAACGATAGATAACAAGCTTCACTTCTCCTATGATAACGAGACATGGGAGGTGTGCTCGGATTACATTGCAGCTTATTTCCGTTTTCAGGATAACAAATTCCAGATATCGCGGGATAACAAAACATGGTCAGATCTTAGCGGAGAAGTTACAAACAGTTTGTCTATTAAAGCCTATGTAACAGATAAATCACAATATCCTAATCCTAAGCAGGGTGATATGATTATGGTGGGACCTACCTATGCGGACGATGATACCGAACATACCAAGCCCATCTACCACCTGAATATTTATAATGCCGAAGGATGGATAGATAATGGCCCGTTCCAGTCCATCAATGCCGGTGTGGTGCAGGAACTGGGGAATAGCGAAACTGAAGTCATGTCACAGAAGGCTGTAAGTGAGAAATTTTCCGAGTTAGAGGAAAATATTGAAACATATAAAGCATTAACCTATAATTCAATATTTGAAATTGGAGATGCCATTTATGGAAATGGATACATGTCAGAATCTGGAAGATGGATTGTGTCAGAGACAACAAAACATATATGTATTCCTATTCATCAATACGATATGTTGGTTATTAAAGCCAATAAAGATTTTCCTTGTACATTCGCTATCTTATCAGATTATACCATCAATAATAAAAATGGTGATAATATACAATTTGCCGAAGGAGAATCAAGAGTTGTCGTAAACTCAAATTCTAAAAAAAGTTATACTGTCACTTCTGAAAATGCAAAATATTTATGCATTAATGTATCGAATGAAGGTAATGATTATATGCCATCCTCTTTGATTGTCAATGAATATGATTATTCTATAGATTTTAGGAGCAACATAAATTTGTCAATTAATAACTCAAAGTTATTAACAGATATAAGTAATAACTTTGGAAAAAAGTTATCAGAATGCGCCCAATTTGATGGTATGATGAAGGATGATGGAACTTTTTTTAATGTATCTTCTGCAAAGCATATAGTTATACCTATTTCTAAGAGTGATGTTATATTCATATTTGCTGGAAGCATTCCATCTGTATTTGCAGTGCTCTCAGATTACTCAAAGGTAGTAGAAGATAGTGTTATACAATTTGCCGAAGGAGAATCAAGAGTTGTCGTAAACTCAAATTCTAAAAAAAGTTATACTGTCACTTCTGAAAATGCAAAATATTTATGCATTAATATATCAAATAATGAAATTAGTTATTTGCCAAATAAAATTACTGTTAATGGATATGATTTATATACAGATATAAGAAATAATATTGCTGATATTAACATAGATAAACACTTATCTGCTCGTAATAGCATAGATTTTGTGAAAAATGGTTTGATTTATTTAAACAGCCAATATTTTATATCAAATGAAGGTTATACTACATCGGATAAAATTTGTGTTATTCAAGGAGTACATTTATTTGCAAAATTAGCAGTTCCGAATACCGTATCTGCTATAACAGTATATGATGAACTAAATGCAATAGGATGGGTTCAAGGAGAAGATATTGGTGCTTCTCTTAAAGACTATGACCTTGATATTTTTAATAAATTTCCTACAGCTAGATATGTATCAGTTACTTCAAGGAATACCGTAGATGGATACTCAGCATATATATCATTAGAAAAGACAAAGACAATAGAGGCTATATATAATACTAATAAAAAGAGAATAGATTGCAGCCTAAATAATTTTTTAGGTCACTCTAATTTGGATAAAATTTTTAGCAGGCCATACCAGTATATTGTTGTATATGGACAAAGTCTTTCTAATGGTTCTGATAGTTTGTATGTTAAAGATACTGCGGTAAATAACTGTTATATGCTTGGAGACATAACAGGACTTGGAACAGAATTACAACCATTACAATTAACTAGTAATGGGCAACATCCTATTGTTAGTTGTATTAATTCTTTTGCTACTCTTTACCATAATTATATTAACCCAAAAATGAACTTTATAGCAGCTTCAATGGGGTTAGGAGGTAGAAGTATAGCACAATTGTCAAAAGCCGAAAGAATAGAAGAATATTCTAAAGATTATAGCTATGAGATTAAAGATACAGGAGCTTATGAGAGTAGATTTTTAATGTCATTAAATAATGCTGTAAATGCTGTTGGTAAGCAAAACATAGAATGTCCTGCAATCATATATCTACAAGGAGAAAGGGATTATGTAACAGACAGCCAAGCTCCTGATGCTCAACCAGGAAGTGTAGATTCTGCTTATGCTTGTGGTGGTGATAAGGAACTATACAAGAAGAGGATGCTTGACTTAAAAAATGATATGCAATCAGATATAATGTCATATACAGGTCAAAGCTATAAACCGATATTTTGCATCTATCAAGTTAGTGGAGCATTCATTAAAAATGACCAAATGACAATTAATATGGCACAAATAGAATTTGCAGAAGAAAATGAAGATGTTTTTTTGATGCCATCTCCTTACTTTGTCCCTAATTATAATAGTGGTCATTTAACAACAAATGGATATAGATGGTATGGAGAATTTTTAGCAAAAGCATTATTTTCTATCCTATGTCAAAATTCTTATTGGAAACCTATGCTTCCTTATCAATGCAAAATTGAGGATAATAAAATTATTATATCCATTGAAAATAATTCAGGTAAGCTACAATTTGATGCAGAACTTGTTGAACAATCAAATAATCAAGGATTTTCGGTATATATTGATGATGTGTATGCTGATGTTATAACATCTGTAGATATAGATGAAAATCGTATCGTATTGACTTGTAACAGAACATTAACAGGTAATAAGGTATCTGTAGCATACGCAGGTATGAAAAACAATGGGACAGGCAATATAAGAGATAATGATGTTTATCAAGCATTATATAATTATTGGGATGATTCTAAAGATTCTGGTAGTACAGGTAATTTAACAACCTCTTTCAAACCAAGTATTATTGGCAATAAATATCCTATGTACAATTGGTTATCTTCTTTTTATTACGAAATTGTAGAGTAATTAGAAAAGTTTTTTTGTAAATAAGCCAACTGGCGCAGTCTGCCTCTGCGCCAGTTGGTTTACGTTTTAATATATTCCTAATATTTGTTGATTAGTTGAAATTAAATAATTTTTCAAAGTTTCCATCACTAAAGGCTGTTTCTAAGTTGTGTATCTTTTCGTCTCTTCCCTCTTTTAAAGAGGTTATATGTAGGATGTTTGCTGCAACATCCCAAGTCTCTAATCCGAATTTATTAAGATACTCTTCTACTGCTTTGTCTATACCGTCAAAATCATTTGTAGTGTCCAATCCTGCTACAATAATTGCTTTTTTCTCTGCACTGACACCAATACATTGAATGGAATCAAGTCCTTTTTGCTTTACCCTATAGTAGTTGAATACAGTTGTCTCTTTACCGTTTTCTTTCACTATCTTTTTCATGAAAGGTAGCTCTGGAGATTGTTCTGGTAAAACTACTAAATCCCAATTTATAGTTATTGTTTTACCTGGAACTTCAGTGAATACAGTATCAATATCATCCATATTGCTTGAAGAAACTGTTTTATTAGCTTTATTGCCACAACTAGCAAATACAGCTAAACATGATAAAAATAAGAATACATTTTTCATAATTATTAATTTTAAGATTTTCATAATCGCAAATATAGCGATTTGTTCATGAATGTAAAATATTTGCATGGAATTTTGTATCTTTGCATCGCACATAGCGATGTGCATCAGGATTTGGACGGTTCCGATATAGTTTCGGGCCGTCCTTTTTTGTTTTCACACTGGTTGGTCTTGTGTATGTTTATCTAATATGTGACAAGGGCAACTGTCTTTCCCAGATTGCCGCCCTTCCTGTTCAATAATGATTAGTAATCAGGTATAACAAAGGTATACAAAGATATAAAACAATCTTATTAAAAATAATCGGTAATGTAAAATCTTGTGATTTATATTGCAAATTACAATTATATACGTATTTTTGTGCAAAAAATATAAAGTATATGAAAAGGTTGGTTATAGCCTCATTGTTTCTGCTTCCTTTTTTTGCGGCAGGGGTGGGGATGACATCATGCGGTGATGTCGCTAAAGTGTATATTTGTACAGGTCCGAAAGCCAGGGTATATCACAAGACGGACGAATGCCGTGGGCTGGACAGATGTTCGGGAGATGTGAAATCCGTAAGTCTTGAACAAGCTAAGGGTATGGGTAGGAGAGAATGTAGAATATGTTATAAATGAAGAATATCATGAGTGATAAAACGTATCGGATTGTTAAAGTTGTAATAATGATTATTGCATTGGTCTTGGGGTTTTTATATGTCCTTAATGGACGTTATGTACGTGTTTCTGAAAATCGTATTATTGATACGTGGACAGAGGAATATTATAATGTACGGAGTAATGAAGTCATAAAAATAAAACGCTAATATTAACACATAAATGATTTTAATAATATTATAAAAATGGAAGGTATTGCTAAACTGGTTATGTCGGCATTGGTGCTTTTGATGTCTGTTGATATGTGTGCGCAAAAGATAAACACAAAGGAATTTGATAAATATATCAGAAAATATGATTCGTTGGAAAAATATCTTGCTACTCATTCGACTGATAGCACATTGTCCTTTTGGGACACAGCTTCAAAAAAGAATCTTCCACTTAAGGATTTGTATGCTTATGCTTCCAAAAAGAGGCTGGATGAAATTGTCCAGTTCTATAAAGATGCCTCAGATGATTCTTATAGATATAAGGACTTGCTTTCGTTGTCAGATACTCTTATGGAGTTGGGGATAGATATAAAAAAAGAGATAAGCGGTGGAAATTCACAGAAGAAGATAAAAAACATATACGTGTATGATTCAGATGAGAAGAACGCATTTGTATGTCCTGATGGGACAATATGCGTGGCTAGTTCCATTGTTTATGAGTATAGTTTTCAAGAACTGTTTGGTATTCTTTCACATGAGATGGCACATTTCGTTATGGAGCATAGTCTTCAGAAAAAATACGAGGATAGGAGGAAGGAAAAGAAACATAAGTTTTGGGCTGCCGTGGCGGTGGCGGCAAATAGTATGGCAAGTGCATATGTCCAAGCTAATGGAGGGGTGAAACAGGAGGATTCTGATGCTTATTGGGAAAATGTTCAAAAAAATAATGATTTGTTGATGAATGTGTTTGACTACAGGGCGGAACTGTCCAAATTCAAGTATTCAAGAGAAAAAGAAATAGAAGCGGATATCATGGCTTATAGATTTATGGAGTTTTCAGGAATGGATCCCAAAGAATATATAAATGCGTTATGTAAGTTGGTTGGGTTTTCGAATGATCGGAACGATCCGGATTATAATAAAAAAAGGCATGAATTTCTATATCGTTACTATGATGAGGACAAGGAGTCTACACATCCCTCATTGGCTTATCGGTGCTGCTTGTTGGAACATATAGCAGAGTATGATCTGAGAAAGAAGCATAAGAAATAAAACTCTGACACATTTCGCGTATGTTTTCGACATGTTTCTTGCGCCACTTATATAATAGCCTCATCTTTGCCATACTGAGAAAAATTTATTGTTTAATTTTTGGGTTTTATAGAAAAGATATGTATATTTGCAATGACCTACATGATATCCAATGGCAAGCGGAAGCCTGCCAAAACTTTTTGCAGGCATTTTTTATGCTTGTTTGTAAAGCGTTGCAATATACTTTTGCGGCTGTTACCCCCGTGTGGAGAAGTTAATGCTCTCCCTGCCTTTGGATAGGTGTAGGTCAACGGGAAAGGACAGCCGTTTTTTCTGTCTATAATGCCAAATAAAAAGACCTACAATTATGGCAAAAGAAATTATTAAATTCGATTACAACGGTAATCAAATTCCTTTTGAAAATGGGAGTAATGTTATGGTTAATCTTACAGCTATGGCGAAAGCCTATCCTGATAAGAATCTAACCCAAATTGTTAACTCGCAAGAAATCAAAGAATACTGTGCTTCACTTTCCAAACTACAAAATTATAGTTTGGCTGATTTACTGCAAGTTAGGCGTGGAGGAGATAATCCGGGTACTTGGGCACACCGTCTTGTTGCTATCCGTGTTGCCCAAAAATTAAATTCCGATTTGGCGGTGTGGGTGGATATGAGAATAGAGGAACTTTTAACCACTGGAAACACATCGCTTCAACCTCAACTTCCAAACTTCAACAACCCTGCCGAAGCCGCCCGTGCATGGGCAGACCAATACGAGAAGAACCAAACACTTGCATTAGAAGTTCAACAGCAGCAGGAAACTATCGAACTCCAACAGCAAGAACTTACACAATCCGCTCCGAAAGTCACCTACTACGACAATCATTTGCAGAGTGTGAACACACAGACGAGTACACAAGCCGCCAAGCAGATAGGAATGGACGCTGAAAAGCTTCACAAGAAGCTGAAAGAAATCGGAATCATTTACCGGCAAAGCGGACAGTGGATATTACATGCACCTTATTCCACTTGGGGGATGCACTCTACCCGTACACAAACCTACACACGTTCGGACGGTTCTATAGGGACAAGTGTATATACTGTATGGACACAGAGAGGTGTGCGTTTCATCATTGCCCTGTATGAAAACGGTTGGAACGTGAAGAAAGCTATCAAGCAAATAAAAGGTGAGCTGAATCCAGCCGCGTAATTTGAATTTTACTTATTAATTAATCCAATGTATTCCCCGTCTTGCTTATGGCAGCGGGATGGTTCGTCACACCCCTAATAGTTGTGATTTGCAACCGTTACAATTAATTTAAAATGAATTTTATTATGAACAACAAGGATATTGAGGAAATGAAGAAACTGGTTCTTATGGTGCTGGAGGAGAACAGGATATTGCGTGAGATGCTTGCCAAGGAGTGGGAGCGGGGAGGATGTCATGCTCCCATGACTTTGAGCAAAGGAGGAAAGTGATAAAATCAGTTATAAAAGTTGGCGTTTACATTGTGATTGCCAACTTTTTTTTATAGCTTTGCATAAAAAGTATGCAGAATGGGAAATTTCAGCAGGCAACAGGAAGAAAAGAAGGATGTTAGGGAGAAGAATAAAACGAGGCGGGAAAAACTTGCAGGATATTTTTTTGATTTGTCTAAACTCTCATTTGCTGGTCTTGTTATAGGAGTTGTAATACCATTATATTCAGATTTATCGAATGAGAATAATTGGTATTCTATATGTACTGGTATTCTATTAACGATTATTTCGGCGGTATTCGCCAATAAGATATTAAAATAACATCGATATGGACGCATTAGGTTTTATTTTTACGGTAGGAATTGTAGTGGTAGGTGGTATATACCTCTGGACTTTTACAAAAAGAGGAAAAAAATGGTTAGAGAGCCTATGATTATGGATGCATTGACAACGATTTTTTTAATAACTAGCGTCATAGGTTCCGCATTGGTTATTTGGTCACACACCAAGTCTGGGGAAAAATGGCTTTCAAACTTATGAGCAACTATAGCAGACTGCAAGAAGTAAAGAAAGAAAACAAGGAAAAGGACAAGGTAAGACGGGAAAAGCTTGCCGGGTTGTTTTTTGATTTGGCAAAACTTTCATTTGCCGGACTTGTTGTAGGTGGAATAGTTTCCATGAAGCCTGATGTAGATATAACCCTTGACATATACAGGGTTATTATAGGTGGAGTCTCTACAATCATCTTTATTAGAATAGGAAATACAATCTTAAAATAAAATGGATTATGGACATGTTAAGTTTAGTGTATACAATAAGTGCTGTTGTAGGTGGTGGATTTTTGGTGTGGCTTAACACAAAATCCGGAAAAAAATGGTTAGAGAGCCTATGATTATGGATGCGGTAACAGATTTTATCATTGAAAGATTAAAGAAGCTTGATGATATGTTCAAGGGTATTTTCATCAAATATGCTTTTGACAGCATGACTGATTTTCATATAATTGAGATATCCCCGGAAAATATTAGAAGAAGAGATGATGAATACATAAGATGGGAGTCCGATATGTGGAATGATTTCTTTGCCATGTTCCCGGATGAGGATTTGCTTATCTCGAAGCCTTGCGAGTCTAATGATATGTATAATGTGTTGTTTACCAATAAATTTTGCTAGAATGCCGGAACGGCAGGAAAAAACAAACATTAAAGGGTTATCATTATTGGTAACCCTTTAATGTTATCGTTTTATTGTCTATACACCTTTTCAACTTCTTTTTTCACTTTTTTAGTGATAGTCTGTTTCTTGTATTTTTTTTCCATATCTGGGTATTCCGGATGTTCTTCCAACCATTCTTTTTTATCTTCGGCTTCGTCATATTTTCTTTTGAGTTTTAGGAACTCTTTTTCATTTTTCAAAGTTTCCTTCTCTTTTTCATTGAGGTTGTTGATGATGTATTTCTTTTTTATTTCAGAGTCTTTCCTTTTAGATGTTCCGTCTGAATAGGGCAGTTTCTTTCTGTAGTCATTAAACAGTTTTCCAGCCTCATACATCTTGTTCAGATATTCATAAGGTCCCATATCCTTGTATAGTTTCTCGGCCATTTCCTTTCGTTGGGATTTGGGAAGGTTGATTAGGAACATAAAATCTACAAGGTCGGGGCGTCCTTCCCTTATGGCGGATTCGGCTCCCAGATAAATGTTTTCCAGTGTCTCTACATTTAATCCGGCAAATTTCCCTAATTTGGCGGCCAGCTCCCTTTGTACATTCAGGTTGAATCCGTCTTTTACCGCCTCGCTTATCAGATTTGACATCTCTGTAATGAATGAGAGAGGATCATATTTGTTCCCTTGTGATATGGCGTTGACAAACTGTCCAATGGAAGTTCCTCCCAAGGAACTTAAAGCAGCAGATAAAAATATTCTTTTCAATTGTTCATCAGTGAACCATAAATCCTCATCCCCGTCCCCGTATCCGAATATGGCGTAGATATTGGATATGAGTGGTGCTGTGATTCCTGCAATACCATATCCTCCTGCCGCCCACAAGCCTCCCATTACAAATAGTCCGAAGGTGGCTTTCCTCAGCCCGGTAAGATAGCTGCCCATCATTGTTCTTTGGGCTTCGTCTTTATTCATTCCGGATTCAATGTTCAGATTGTATATCCTTTTTGCTCGTGCCATTTCAAGAAGCCCCTCAATACCCATCCGCTGGTATCCTATGTTGCTGCTTTGGTAAGTGGTCAGCGCCTTGTAGAACACATTGCCGCTTGCCTGCATGGGGGACATCATTTCCGGGCTGGAACTCTGCTGGCTTTCATTGAATGCTATTTCAGCGTTGTATTTGGCTAAATTGGCGGCTTCCTCATTGCCCAGACCTCTTTTTTGCGCACGTTTATATTCAAAATTGTAAACGGCTCTCGCTCCGGCCGCACATGTCAGCGCATCAATAAGCTTGTTGGGATACATGCCTGCATTGGTAAGTTTCTCCAGCTTGTTTTTGAATGCATTTTCATCCTTTAATGCTTCGATCCCCATATTTCCCGTATCAACCCGTTCTTCAAAAGAAGGAAGATACTCCTTCGCCCATTTCATGTTTCCTGCCGGGGTGAATATGTATTTGAACAAATCAGCCTGATACCCCGGATTTCCGCTGTATGCGGAAAATGCCGGATAGGAGAGCACCTGCTTCATTGCGGTGTTGAGTCTGAATGCGATATTGGAACCTGCCCAATACCTTAGTATCTTGTTTAGTCCGTTGTTGAGCGAGTCTTGTTTCTGCTTGTCGTTGAAACTCCGTACGGCCACCTCCGCCGCTCTCATGAAGATATCAAACATTCCTTTATGGTTCGCCTCCATATAGTTCTTGAAAGCCTTGCTTCCCCGCAGGAAATTAAGATCCTGGCGCAGCTCAGCCGTTGCCGCCCAAGTTTCCATATCTCTTCCGTATTTTAGCATCAGATCAAAAGCGTTTCTGCTAGTGTCCACCTTCAGGGTATTTATCGTACGGTTGATTATGTTTCCGGTTATTGTGCTTGGCATACCGATGATTGTTTCTCCCAGCTCCCCCTTTTCACGGATTTCGGATTTGGCTATGACCATAGGGAAATAATTCTCCCGTGAAGCCATGCTGGTTCCCGTCATTCTTACATGGACCGGATTGTACCTTTCTTCTCGTAGCCTTGGAAAGAAGTCGTCTGTGATCCATTCTCCGAGTTTCATGTATTTATCGCCTATAAAGGATTCTATCTCGGTCATGCTGTCTTCCGTCCATCCGTCCGCCTCTAGCTTCATCTTTCCGTCCGGCTGTCTCCATGTGAGCCATACATAGAACGCCTGCCCTTTGTTTAGGTTTGCCTCATACAGGTCGCCCTCCTTATGGTAATTGCTGTCGTACATATATTGTTTGTGAATCCTTTTTTCTGATTTTTGAGAATCCCTGAATACATTTTCCATTGATTTTCCGAACAGTTCCTTTATTTTTTCTTCCAGTTCTTTGTTGTAAGCCTTTACCCCCAAATATATCCTATCGTTGGCTTCCACCACTCCATGACTGCTTTTCATGAAATAATCGTATAAGGGGCCTTTTCCTATGGCGTGGTTCCTGTCTATGGCTTTCAGCAGATAATCGAAACTATACATGGGATAGGCGATAAAGTCACCGATGCTTTGCAATATGGACACAGTTTTTTCCATATTTGTTTCTTTCTCGTTTATACCTTTTATTCTTTTATCTTTTACGGCATTTATTCCCATGCTGATAATTCTTCCCCGGTGCGCGGCTTTTTCCTTGTTCAGCATGGCAAGGCGGCTTTTCCCGGTATCAACAAGTTCTTTCAATTCATTGTACACATTATCGGTTATCCTTATTAACTCTTCCTGCGCTACGGGTATCTGTGCAGCTATTTTCTCAGCCTCCTGCAGATAAAACTTTCGTGCTTCACCCTTGTTGTTGTAGGCGGCTCTTCTGGTGGTCACAAGATCGCCCTCCAGTTTGTCCAGATCTCGTTTCATTTTTCTGGATTCGGCCAATAGTTCGCGTATGGAAAGAGAATCATACTCATCGGCCATAGTCTGTGTGAACACACCTGTTCCTTCCGCCGCTTCATCCATGGCATTCTCTAGCTCTTCCCGGCGCTTCCGTATCTCTTCAACGGATTCAAGTTCTTTAGTTTTCAGCAGTTCGGCTCTTTCTTTTAATAGATTATCCCTTCGGCTTTTCATTTCATTCTGCTGACCGGTAAGTATGGTGATGCTTTCAGGGGATGTCTCAGATTTTATGAGTTTTCCCAGTTTTACAATTTCGCTTCTTACGGCACGGAGTTCACTGTCAGCGCTTGTTAGCAACAGGTCTTTGTAAGCGGATCGTATACTGTCAAACACACGTCTGGTAGCCTCATCAACAACTATCCCTTTTGATACGCCTCTTGTATCCTGCCCGGAAAGCTTCGTTTTTATCATTTTTTGCATCCTTTTCACCGAACTGTCATATTGGGCATAGTTTATCAACTTTTCAACAAGATTTAGTGGTTCCTTGAGTTTATTTGTTGATGCGGCCTTGTTTACTTGGGCAATCAGTGACTTTATCATATGTGGCCCCATTTCTTCTCCCGCTTCCTTGGTCAGTCTTTGATCTATAAAGGAAAGCATGGCTCTTGACGCAGTCTCGTATTCCTCTTTATTTCCTTTTCGTGCCTGATCCAATTGCTTTTTCAATTCCCGTATCTCTTCTTTCAGATTTTTAATAATCTCCTTCTTTTCTTCCTTTCCTGGAATACGGAACAAGGTCTCTCCCTGAGGAACAGACGGGATGGTACGTGAACTGCCTGAGAACTCACCAATTCCCAGTTTTGAACGCATGACGGTTTCCTTTGCCACATCAACAGGATAGTTTGACTGTTTCAGTCTGTTGTGGCTTTCATAAAGGATGTATCTCAGCTCATTGTCCGTCAGTTCAAATCCCAGATTCACTTTCGCTTTACGGAGCATGTCTATAAAGAAGGCTTTGATTCGTGTCCACAAGGACTGCTCCGCAAAGGTAGCCGGTCCGCGTTCGGACAGGTCTGCCATATATTCTTCAGTTGCTGTACGGATGGATATGTTCTCATTTTCCGCCATCCGGTTGATGGCCTGTCTGATTGATGGTGCGGCATTGTTGTATACATTGTCAAGGAAGGTATCGAAGTCCTTTCCGAACAGCTCACGCAATCCCTTATGTGCCACCACCTCATGGAATATAGTCGCCTGTGCGTCCTCCACGGATGTTGTGTTTGGCATATATAGATATACCTTGTTCTCCTTTGGTGAGTACCATCCTTTGATATTGGCTCCTGATTCGATACGTCTGCGCGCCTCGCCTTGTGGTAGCTGGTCTTCGGAAGTGATTTTTTCTATAGGTGTATGAAGAGACTCAGAAAGTTCATTCACTGCTGTATTCATGGGAGCAGACACAGAAGCATAAGCCTCCAAAGCGTCGTTTATAAATATCTGGTCTTCTCGTGCTACATCTTCCGTTTCCGAAGCAAGAGTATTGCGGCGTTTCTCAGGTGTCATATTCATACGGGATTGTACATTACGTGCTTCAACTTCACCTGATAGTTCATTGTATCTGTCGTTTTCTCCACCAAGTCCAAATTTTTCAATAAGAGATTGATACTCATTATAAGCATCCTCATATCCTTCTTTATCATAACCTCGCACCCAAAGATTGAATCCCTTATCAAAAGCATTACGGCTGGGGATAAAGCCATCCCCAAACTCGAATCCATCTGAGTGATATTCATTTACCAAAGCATTATAAACATCCATCTGTGAAGCGTCTTCTCCAAGTTCCTCACGCTTGTCAGCAAACTCTTCAATCATGGACCAGGCATCGCGCTTTTCTTTTAATGCGTCAAGGTATTTTCTATAAGTCATACTGTTTCCACCACGAGCGAATCCTTCAATTGATTGTACGGCATGCTGTACCTCATGCGCTAAGATACTACGGAAATCCGCCCTGTCTAGAACAAACTCATTCACACGTATCAAGTTTTGGCTTCCATAATAAGTCGCTCCCGTATTGCTTGTAGGGGCGTTGTATATCTCCATGCGTATCTGCTTCAACTCCGGATAAGTCTTAAACAAATTCTCATCCTTCACATAATCGTCAAGATAATGCACGTCGTTCGCTTCGTATGTGGCGCGAAGTTCTTCTGCCTTTTCTGATAATTCATCAAAACGGGCTGCTTCTTCTTCCGTCAGCTCTACTCCATCAAACAGTTTGTCGCTTAGCGCATCATACTCTTTGCCCCATGACAGGTTGGACCAAAGTCTGTTTTTTCGCGCAAGTCCTTTCGGATCAATCTCGAAATCCTCCACTTCATATCTCCATTTTCCGTCAGCCCCACGTTCCCAACCTGTAGCCTGCTTGATTTTCCTAGCATTTTCTTTTTCATTTGTTTGGAGAATCGAAAGCAAACGCTTATCTTTGACATCAGATAAAGGCGAGTTACCATCTATTCCAGCTTTTTGTATTGTTGGGGCAATGGATAGTAATTTGCCTTTCTCTATGTTAGTCAGTTTGTGGTCATAATACCGTTCTCCATTGTTTTGATTGGCGATAACAGCTTTCACAGTATAGTCAACACCGGCTATTTTCAATCCACATACATAATAAGAGAATGATTTTACACCGGGATATTTCTCCAAATCTTCGTTGGCAAGTTCTTCAATGAAGACGGAGTTTTCAATAATCTGAGGTACGGCTGCGATAGATTGCAGATGTTCTACATCCTTATAATCATGCTGCAATATTTCACGAATACCTCCCCGACTATTGCCTCCTGTCACAGAGATAATAGCTCCCGTATCTTTATTGATATATTCTCCACGTAATGACTTTCCATATTCCAACGCATTTTTTTTGTACTGTTTCAAGTCATCGCTCGGTTCTATCTCTTTACCCGTAATCTCTATCGGCTCACTCTTCCGCAGCTTCTCAATGCGCTCTTTCTTCGTATTGAAAGCGGATTCCATCTCTCGTGCCACATTCAGGTTATCAAGGCGGGTAGTTGCTTCCTCTGCCTTATCCAGTTGGGATGCGCCTTTCTCTCCAATAAAACGATATCTTACATCCGCTTTTCTTGCATTGAATCGCTTGGAAGGAGGAATAACATTACCTTTGTCGTCACGGGTTATCAGGTCATTCAGTTTTCGGTTGTTTTTTGTATTCTTGTAGCGGTAATCGCTCCTGTCATCATATCCCCATTCGTTGATATCATTCCCGTCCCAATATAGATTTTCAGCCGGTACTTCTTCCTTCATAATTCTGTAATTGCCGTTTAAGGCATGTTCTCCATGAACTTTTACATAGGATTCAGACAGGGAAACCCAGTCACCGTTTCTTACCTTTCCTTCTTTCAATGATTTTGGAACGGCACGATAGATGGTAACGGTCGGTTTTTCTCCTTTGTCAATGGCAGACAATGCTTCATTGATTGCGGCGGCACTTTCATTTCTGTATTGATCCCTGTTCATGCGAAGCTGCTCATTAAAGGATTCGCGTATCTGATCTTTGTTTGCGGCAATGTCAACCATGTTTTTATCAATACCTTCCTCATCATAAGAGGGGGCGCGGTGTGCCATTCTGAATTCATCGGCGGAAACATAACCGTTTCTTCGTGCGGATTCGTTTATGATATCACGCATACGGGCTTCATTATTTTCTTTCATAGCCTTTAAATAGGCCTCATCCATCTCTTCATCCGTCATCAGTTCAAATTCCTTTAGACGCTTCTTTTCCGATTCGGCTTCTTCCTCTGCACGTTTACGGGCGGCTTCCATCATGTTACGGGCTTTCATTTCCTCTTGCACGTATTCATCTCTCAAGGCATCCACATCACCGAACTTTTCATACAGCTCTTTTTTGATCGGAGAAAAAACTTTTACGAATTGCCCTAATGACAGGTTGGAGTTCTGGAGACGCACATTTCTGCTGATTGATTTGAAAGCATAACTTGCGCCACCCAGATTTTTCATTTTCATGGATTGTGCGTACTTTTTTACATCGGCTTCATCAAGGTTGTGCTTGTTGGCGAAAGAGCTTATTTCCTCATTTCCAACCTCGCGAAACCGGATGTCACTGCCTTCGGAAGCAAGTATCTCATTGCTTTCGTCATTCATTGCGTGTAAGCCGGAATATTCGGCTTCAAGTTCCTGCTGTTCCTGGTTCAGTTCCTGTTGCTCGGAGAAAACAGCGTCTCTCTCAACAGAGTCATTTTCGGCTTTTACCAGAATATCCTCCAGTTCTATCTTTCCGTCCTCTATTTCGGCCAGTCTTGTTTCTATGTCCTTCATTCTGTCCGCATTGGCGGATTCTATGGAAGGTGCAAGTTGCACAGAATTCACGCTCTTGTATTCAGAGAACGGCTTTGTCTTTTTTACAGAAGAATCAATCCATTTATAGAACTCATCCTTCGTTACTTCTGTAATGGCACTTATTCGGTTTTCCCAACCGGGAGAATAGTTTGCAAGATAAGAGGAACGTGCCTCATCCATAGACGGAAAACCGTACATTACCTTACTTTCGTCAAACTCACCCTTTTCATTGAGCTGGTCTACTACAAACACATTTCCTTCGGACGGATTGTCTGACAGGAAGATGTCTATATGGTCACCGTCCACGGCTTTCGTACCACGGATATAACCGTAGTCGTTGTTCATGGTAATGCTCCATTCCTGCCCGTTGGCATCCCTTCCGCTACGGACAGAACCTTTGGGATTCTCGATGGTCACATCGTATCCGTCAATCCTGACATGACCTTTTTTGTAGTTGCCGGCCTCCTTCTGCGCTTCAGTAGGAGAGGTGTCGACCATTTCGCGTGCTTCCGCGATATGGTCTAGGAGTTTGTTTGTGGATGTGTTATCTTGTACATTGTCATTCTGAGGATGCAGTCCTTCATCAGTCTGTCCTTCCATTTGTCCGGATTTTCCTTGATATCCTTCAGTTCCGACGGCATGAACAGGTTTTTCTCCTTGCAGAACCGCATCGCCTCTTTCGCGTATGCCAAATATTCCTCCTTGCTCATCGCTTTTACGCGTTCCGATTCCTTCGTCAGTTGGATTCTCTCTTCTGTTGTCATATTCTTGTTGCTTTATTATTTCATCGGCAAATGTATTATAAAATTCAGACTTTTCCTCATTCGAATAGACATTTGATTCAGAAAAGGCCTCATCATTAACCCATGCTTCATATTCATCCGGAGACATGTGGTATTGTTCTTGGTAGAACTGTTCTTTCAGTTCATCCTCATATTCTTTTTCCGCATCTATGGCGCGTTGCGCTTCTGCGGTTCTGTTGTTTCTTATCATATTGCTGATATCACCAAAAGTTCGGCTTTGTTGTAGAACGGATAGGATCGCGTTTGTGCCGGCCATGCCGGTATTGTCATTTTCCAGTCCTTCTTTCGCCACTATTGCCGGATAACTTTCATGGGCGATGCTTATCAGTCTGTCTCCGGCTTCTTCTACGGTCATACCCCCCTTCTCTTTTTTTCTGAAGATGGAAAGAAATGGCGTCAGGTCTTTGTGACTTAAGCCAGTCATGTTTCTGACACTTCTTTCTCCTGTCATTTGCAGGAACAGGGATTTTCCCAGTACCAAGGATGCAAGCTCTTCCAAAGTTTCCGGCTCGGTACGTGACAGAATTTCCTGAACAAGAGGATTTTCCGGAAGCTCCGTATCCGTTATTGACTCAGATATTTTCGCAGCAGGCTTCTGAATACTATTTTTCCTGCCAGTGTCCGGAATTCCCTCTGGTCCCATGCGTTCTTCACCTGTTCCCTTAGCTTCGGGTCTCTTCTCAGTTCCTCTTTCTTTGCCTTGTTCGCTTGTTTCTGAAACTGGTACGGGCTCATTTGTGTCATTTCCATTCGTGCCAGTCTTACTGCTTTCTGATATTCCATTTGTTTGGTTATTATTAGTTTCTGTTATGGGTATGACAGAGTTGTAGAAATTCTTTATTTCTTCATTCTCCGCTTTTGCTTCTCTAATAGCGTCCCTTATCTCATTTCTTTTTCCCCGTGTGGCGGATGACAGGGATTCATTCAATTTAGCTATCTGTGCATCACTCGCCTCTATATCCTTTCTCAAGTCATCCAGAGCGGTTTCAAGTGATTCTGTCAGATTTGTGTATTGGAATGACTGCTGTGGCGTCAGAGATTCATAATCAATGCTTCCGTCCTTCTTTTTAGGAAAGGAGGATATAAGTTTGTCCAGTTCGGATTTTTCGTAAGTCGGACTCTCTGTGCTTTCCTGCAATGGTTGGTTTCCCATCTCTTTTCCTTCAGGAGCGGTTTCATTTGTTGAACTCTTGGATTTTTTCACCCAATCGGTGTACTCTTGGACGGGAACCGCACCTAACTGGTATGCTTCATTTTCCAATATATTCATTGATACCTCATCGCTTTTGACCTCATTGTACTCATCGGTTGGAACGACAAACATACCTCCGATTTCCTCATCAAAACCGATAATGGTCATACTTTCTCCTTCTGGAGTGATATAGGAGGCGCCGATTTCCGGAGCCGCTTCCGCATCATCTTTTCTTTGTGCGTCAAATAGCGACTGTTTGTATTTGAAATATTGCTCTTCTGTCACGAGTACGGAACCTGTTTCATTACCGTTGTTGTCTATGATCTTCCCGGACCATCCGCCGGGAACTTCCTCATCAAGTACTATCTCTTTGCCTCCTGTATATATCTTGTCACCTTTTTCGGGTTGTAATGCAAGTACTTCCGGACTGAATTTCCGAATTAACTCTTCCTGTCTTCTATTTTCATCCTCTTGTGCGTATTCAGTCCGTATTCCGGCTTTGTCCACATTGTCTTTCATGGCCCGGAGTTGTTCATCGCTGACAGAAACCGGCTCCCGACTTCCTTCCATGAGTACGGACCAATTGCCCATTGTATCCTGACCAACAACAGAAATGCCGGTCACTGTGCCATTATCATCCGCTATGCTGAATGTCTGTCCTGCGGATATGGGCTGTGCTTCCATGATTGCGGCATCGGCGTTGTATGCGCCAAGCATTTGTTCAAGAACTTGATCCCGTCCGACCATTGAGATCTCTGTGTCTGCATTGATTCTTACAGTCTTGGCATTATTCTCATCAAATGAGGCGAATATCGGACCTTCTGGACCGTTTTCCAATGGCACTACCATGAGTGTGCCTGTTTCTCCGGGTTGCCCAGTGGCATCTATACCATTTATGACAACTCCGTAACTGTGCTCCTTGTCTCCGAATCTTCCTAACGGAATAGTGACAACCTGTCCTTGGGGAGACATTTGCTGGACTTTGACAGCCGCCTGTTCATATTCGGAAGCATGAGCCTCATCCAATGCGTCCTCAACTGCGTCATGACGGTCTTTTTGCCGTAGGTAGTCCGTAGCCAAACGTCTGGTCTCTTCGTCCATGACATCCAGCATTTCCGCACGTTGGGCGTCATTGGCACCGGCAAGCGCATCTATGGCTTCATCATCCAGTACGGATGAAAGGCGTTCACGGGAAACTTCCTCACGGAGGACTGTCGTGCGCATGGCTACTGGATCATGAGTTGTATAGATATCCGTTCCCTCTTCTTGTGCTGCCGTGCGCTTTTCGGACTCCTCACGGGTCTGCTCTCCTGCAATGTCCTCCATGGCATTGTTCTTCGCAATGTCAAACGCATATTCTATCTCGGCCTTTTTCTCTTCCTTGCTGAGGCTACCGTCATTCATGGTTTCTTTGATGAAAATCCTTATGTCGTCATTGCCACGTTCTTTTGACATACGTTTCAGTTCGGACAGTTTCTCCTGTTGTTCTTTGGTCATGTTTCCGAAAGCCGCATTCATCTTCTGGCGGTGTCTTACCCTTTCAGCCCCCATGCTTCCAAGTCCTAATAAGCCGAAAGCGACGGAAGTGGGAGCCAGTCCAAGGAATGTGTCTATATTGTTGTCAAGGTCTGTGGCTTCTTCCAAGGTCATTTCACCTAACGGGACATTTGCAAGATTATTATACACCTCTTCCATATATTCTTCGGGTAGCCCGTGGAACTGCGCTTTTTTTGCGGCTTCTTTGAAAGTAGGGTTGTCCTTTATCTCCCTGTATAGCTTACCGGCCCTGCTGTTCGTTATATATTTCATGAATTCACTTGCGCCACCGGGAACGGTCTCTTCCACATTCTTCCATATTCCTTTGCCCAGTCCTTTGAATGCGTTGAAAATCATCTCGGATTGGTTCTCAAGAAAAGTGGAAGCGATTGATTTGCCGATGGCTTTACCCATATCCATTCCTCCTTCACGTCCTCCATAAGTCAAGTTTCCATCCTTGTCAACATCAAACAGAATATTCCCCATCATTCTGTCTTGTGCTCCTGCGGTGACACGCGCCAGTCCTGTTGTTCCTTCCATTCCTGCTGCGGCCAAAGCGTCTCCGGCAAGACGTGCCCCCATTTTTGACATTCCTTTTTTCATGGCGGACGCGCCGAATTTCTTCATACCGTATTTTAGAATGCTTTTGGCTATTCCCTCACCTGCCGCCGATATCGGGTTTATGGCGAATTCCAGCATGAACGGGATACTGGCTCCTGTGGTTTGTCCAGCCTTGTATCCTCTTCCCAAATCGGAGGAATAATAGGCGTTGACCGCCATGTTGGTGACAGCGGCGTCAAGCAACTTCTCTTCAGAAGGTGAGAGCTTTTCTCCTTTATCCGCTTTCTCCACCACATTTTTCAGACGGATGCCGCCTATCATGTCGGATATGCCTAAAGTCCATTGTTTGGGATCAAATGCGGTATCGGCGAAACCACGCGCTAGACCGCTAAAAAAGTTTGTTTTTCCTTTCTTCCCGGCTTCCTCTATAATATTGTTCGATTCATCAATAAGGTCTTTCGCCCCTTCCAAATAAGTCCTTTCTCCTCGGTACTGTGCTAATGTAGGATCTTCCCTTGTATTCATTCTGGCATTCACCATCGCATTACCGGAATCGTTTCTTAGTATTTTCTTTTGTTTGGTAATCTTTTCCTCTATGTTATCAAGGTCTTTGTTTACTTCATTGGTCAGGGTGCTAAGATGGGAGCCTACGCTCTTTTTGACAAATCCGGCAAGATCACGCTTCATGTCTGTACCGTAACGTGAAGTTATCTCTTTATTGTATACGTCCTGATATGATTCCAATTCCTTGCTAATGACCTCTCCGTAGGTCTTCTGAAACGCTTCGTTTGCTTTTTGGTTAAGTTCGTTCCCTTTATATTGTTGTGACAGCTTCCTGTATTCGTCTGAGGCAAGAAACCGGTTGGCATATTTGTCTTGAATCTCCTTCTGTATTCCGGCCATTTCTTCCGAAAGCTGTCTTCCTCTTTCTGTCAGGGCAAACCTGTCACGATAGTTGTTATATACATCATTCATGGACGATATGGAACGCGGGGTATATTCCTTGTCCAAGCGGCTTTCTTCTTCAACCGTAAATAGTTTGTCCAATTTTCCTTTGTCCATATCTACTTTCAATCTTTCTCCCAAATTTATCGGAGAAAATTGATATCTAGCTGAAACCTCCGCCTTGTCTGACTCCATTTGCGATGTGGAGGGGGGGATAAACTGAAAGTTGTCTTTTGAATGCACTTGTTCACGTAAGCCGGGACGTGTGCTGGGATTATAGTTTCTCATATCAAAAATCCTGTCCGCTTCCTCCTGTGTTCCGACACCACCTGAATATGTTCTTGAAACAGGGTCATATCCGTTGCCTGTTTGAAAGTAATCAGACTTTGGAGTTTGAGGGGTGTTGTTAGGTTGCTGTATTTGTACAGAGGAATCAACTGGTTGCATGAATTGATTAAAGTCCTCATATGAGTCAGAGTATCCGGTCTTATCCTTTAATACGTCATATACTTTCTTTCTGGCTTCCTCATTTTCATCCATGAATTTGTTAAAATCCTCATATGAGTCAGAGTATCCGGTTTTATCCCTTAATACGTCATATACTTTCTTTCTGGCTGTATTATTATCTTGCATGATTCATGTTATTTTAGTGACCAACTATTATTCCCCTTCAATGACCATGATTTGTTTTCCGGTTTTGAAGAGGGATTGAACGCTTCTCCGCTTTCCACTTTTTGCTGTTTCCCATAAATGGAGAGAATATAATCTCTCATGCCTTTTATGGATTTGGGGCGTTCATCCGCCTGAAGGCCGAATGTTTTTTCCAAATCGTTATACATTAGTGCGACATCTTCATTTTTATTCAGGTCATAGGCTCTTGTACTGCCGGAAAAGCCTTTTTTTCCACTTATGCGATATGAAGGATATTTATTTTTTTTGCCATTTTGCTTTTGAGAATCATTATCTATTCTCATTATACTGATTCCCTCTGTGGCTTTATTATGTCTTTCGATTTCCGCCTGTTTAGCGGCGTTTTCTTCCGCCTTACGTTTGGATTCAGCCGCTTTTGCAGCCTGCTCGGTTTCAAACTTATATGTGTTCCAGTTGTATTCCCGTTCTGCTGCTGCTTGTTGTGCCTTCCATCGGTCTTGACGGGCCTTCTCTACATCTATTCTCGCTTGCTCGGCCCTGTCACGTGCGATCGCTCCGATATAGTCCTGATAATTCTGACGTGACAGATTGTCCCTGTATTGGCGTATTCTGTCAATACGTGCTTGGCCTTCACGTCCGGCTCCTGAAAGATTCATTGACGGATTGCCTCTTCGTGTTCTTACCACATTCACCAGATTGGCCAGAACACTTCCTACAGCATTGATACTCTCGGCGGCACGTAAACGTCTTTCGGCATTAATTCTGTCCTCCTCGCTTTGTAACGGGTCCCGTCCTCTCAGGGCTTCCGCAAGTTCGGTGTAAGATAATCCCTCTTGTCCTTTTTTCTTGCGATAAGAAGCCACTCCTGACAGGTATGCGGCCGGTGACAGCTGGGGATGAGCCGCATAGGCTTCTTGTGCGCTCATTTCCTGCCACGGCTTTTCTGTACCAGGAAGCTGGACGGGAAGCTTGTCCGCATTTTCCCGTTCTTGAACGGTATTGACTGTAGACACACTCGTCGCAGGTTTTTGAACAGCCACCGTGGGACGTAACGGCAACTGTTCCCGTGCGTTTTCCTCAGCTTGTCTCGCCACAGACTCATCATGGATCTGCCGCTCTTCCTCCGGATTGACAATGCCGGCAGCTTCTTTTCTTTTTTGATAATTGGTATATCTGTCCGTAACTGCCATACCTGCTATTTCTTTTTAGTGATTTGACTGGCTACAGCACCGCCTATGGGGCCACCGAAAACAGTGGCCGCAGCCGTTATACCTGTATTGAGAAGACCTCCTAATGCCGATGATTCCTGTTGGGCCTGTTGTTGTTTCACATTATTGATAGCCTCCGTATATGATCGGTTTGCATCCAGATAATTTTTCATGGCCTGATCTTTTTTGGCAGTGGCGGTTGAGGCTATTCCGGCCGTAATATTTTCAAGTGACTGGTTGGCTCCCTGCTTCTGCAAGGCAACGCTCTCATCTGTAGCACCTGTTACAGCGGCGCTTCCTGCTGTCCGTTTGTTGTTTGCCATCAGCAGTTCTCTGGCTTGACGCAGAGCAGCCTGATTCGCACTGTCCTGAAGAGGATCAGCGTAAGCCTGTTTCTGATAATAGTTCATTTCAAGATCCTTCGCCTTTTGAAGATCTTTGATTGATTCCTTATAGGCTTTATTTCCGCCTAGAACACTGGATAAAAGTCCCATAAATCGTAAATTGCACTTTATTATTTAATATCAAAAGTAATCAGTTACATTTGTATCATGTTGATATAATGCAAGACGGAAGTATATTGTATAAGGAAGGGGACAAGGTGGCTCTTGATGGAACCTCATGGAAAGGCACGGTTGTCAAAGTTGAGTCGGACGATAATATATGCGTGGAACTTGACAATGGGATTACCATGTTTGCCCGTCCGGAATTATTGCATCTTTGCACTAAGGAAAACACAAAGCCTCTTCATGATGAAAATGGTAAATTTACAATAGGACATCCAAAGGTGGGGGGAGTTAAAAAAGGATATAGGACTGTCCGTCATTATCGAAACAAGCTTATGGAGCAACTGGCTCCGTTTATTGAGAGTATGGGAGAGATAATAGAGGCTATTGATGATCCTAGTGATAAAGTGCTTGCTGTTTCCCGAATTATCAAATATGCCATGCCGTCTCTTTCGTCCGTAGACTTTAAAGAAAACGCAAAACGAGATCTTTCAGCGGAGCAGAAGATAGCCCAGCTCAATGCAAGGTACAGAAACTTGCCTGATCCGACTGCCGATGAAGAAGGAGAGGAAGGGCATGAAGACTGACAATATTGGTGTATATTTTGGAAATTGGATAACCATTGTATTACAGTTGTCATATTAATTTGTGTTATGTAATAATCGTAATACATTTAATATATGGCAGAAATAATCAATTTTAGACCGACTCCGGATGTGGCGCAGATGATAGAGAGGCAGAAAGCAAAAGGCGTCAATATCAGTCGTTGGATTAATAATCTTCTTATAGGTGCGGATAAACAGGCCGACAGCTTGAATTTGCAGATTTATACAATACCTGAAGACGGGATAAACCTGTATGACAGTACAAAGTTAGCTATTGATCAGATGATATCACTTCATTCGCTCCCATTCAGCCGGTTGAGCATATCTAGGTACAGGGAGGCCAATGATATTATAAAACAAGCAGGCATGGATTATTATCGCTTTAAAATAGACGAAGATAACTATATCTCGATAATAGCGGTGAACAGAGAAGAGGCTTCTGTGGAATTTTCCCGATATTATATGAAATCTGAAAATAAGGAATATGTCCGAACATCCGTACCATTACCTGTTTACAGGTTTGATGTCAAGAACAAGGTGGTAATTATTATAGCAAGCGAATAATGGAAATATGTAAGACAGATACAGTACGATTGCTCAGACTGTTAAAAGAAGCGGCCTTAATAATTGAAGACAATTGTAGAGGCATACGTTCGCTAGATAAGGCCAGACAGTTGCGACAGATGGCAAAGAAAATTCAACGGAAAAAATAATTCAAATCAAATATAGATATGAGCAAATATCAAACAGAAGCTGGGATAGAATGTACTCCCGAAGAAGATAAGTTAATTGACTCTTTGAAACGACTTGCAAAAAAGTGGGAAAAGGACGGTAAACGCCTTTGGCTGTATTCAGCCAGTGGTTCACTTCATGTAATGATGCATGGAGATACAGACTATAATCCTACACCGGAATTTACGCAATATGGAGGCAGCAACATTGAAAATAGTGTAACTACTATTGATGGCGTATTAAATGATGGTGGAGACTGGTAATAAGAAAGATATGAAACAGACAGTAGAAGCAGCAGCAAGTGAAAATATCCTATTTAATCATAGGACAGTTGACAGAACTTTGTTTGGTAAAGATTTGGCAAAATTTGGAGAGATAAATTTTATTCAAGGAGCCGAATGGCAATCCAAGCAATCTCCTTGGATAAGTGTTAAGGAACGGTTGCCTGAGCCAAATAAGCTTGTCCTTTGCAGAATGGTATCAAATGGAGCGATTGTTAGTGGCTATATCGTTGTTTCACCTGGGAGATCGCCATACGTTGCGACAGACGGAGGATTTGAATTTGAGGATTGGAACGACTACGAGTGTGACATGTGGATGCCTATCCCTTCTTTTGATGATATACTAGAAGCCAACAAGGATGTACTTGAACGGATTAAAGAGAAAGGAGATTAAAATATGCAGAACGAAATTTTTTGGACCTAAATTCCGCAGCATTTTAGTTTAACTTATTTTATAAGTACCTGAGCAACAAAAAGTTGCTCAGGATTTTGCCATGTCAGATTTTTCACCTATCTTAGTGTTGCAAATCAAAATATGTATCAAACCCGACAGACATGGCAAAGGTAGCAATAAAATCTGAGAAACTCTCTCCTTTTGGAGGAATTTTTTCAATAATGGAGCAATTTGACTCCAATCTCTCATCTGTAATCGACTCAACCCTCGGTATGAGATGTAGGCTGTATGGTTATCAATACAGCGAAATCATCCGTTCGCTTATGAGCGTTTATTTCTGTGGCGGCTCATGCATAGAGGATGTCACCACTCATCTGATGTATCACCTCTCGCCTCATCCGACACTTCGCACATGCAGTGCCGACACGATTCTCAGAGCCATAAAGGAACTGACCCAGGATAACATTTCCTACACATCC
>OGZL01000719.1_pt1 | contig 26215 bp, 20 predicted proteins | sample 1576761 | NCBI WGS metagenome assembly OGZL01 (sample SAMEA3541595, study PRJEB24748) | human gut metagenome | biome: human gut; feature: human-associated habitat; material: faeces | place: China | collected 2012
GAGGTGTTATCCTCAGTGGCTGAAAGCGCAGATGTGTGATGCTTGCAGCAAGCTACAATTTTCATAAGCCAAGGGCTCCCCAATTTCTGGTATCATCATACCGGGCAATCAAGCCACTGTCAACTGCTCTCAGCAATCTTGCGTCCCCAAGCGCCCCGGCCTGAGGGCAGGATCCAGTCCACTGGAGGAATTTTATGTACACTGCAAAGCAAATGATCGTCATGCGCCGGGATCTGCACATGCGCAAGGGAAAAATCGCCGCCCAGGCCGGGCATGCCTGTGTCACCGCGGTGCTTATGGCACTGGAGCGGGAAAACCGTCTGGGGCAGGTGTATACCCAGGGGGATGGCCTCTGCCTGCGGCCGTCGGACCGCCCCGCCACCCCCCTGAGCGATTGGTTCCAGCACGGAACCGCCAAGGTCTGCGTCTATGTGGACTCCGAAGAGGCTCTGCTGGACCTGGACCGGCGGGCCAAGGAGGCGGGCATCCTCTCCGCCCTGATTTGCGACGCCGGCATGACCGAATTCCACGGTCAGCCCACCTTCACCTGCCTGGCCCTGGAGCCCCTTCCTCCGGAGCAGGTGGACCCGCTCACAGGGGAGCTGCCCCTGTACTGAGCGCCCTATGCCCTCCCGGATTTCAGGGGGAGCACCTTTTCCCTGTAGCACGTTCTCAAAAGCAGCGCCGCAGCAATCAGGCCCACCGCCTCCGCCAGAGGAAAGGCAAACCAAACGGTACGTTCCGGGGCAGGCAAGCAGGTGAAAAGCCAGCACAGGGGCAGCGCCACCACCACCAGGCGCAAAAGGGACACCAGCAAGGAGTACCCACCCTTTCCCAAGGCCTGAAATATCCCCTGGAAGGAAATATTGGCGCCAGCGAACAGATACCCCAGCGGTATCACCTGCAGCGCCCGGGTACACAGCATCCGAACCTCTTCTGAGACCTGAAATACCCCGGCAATGGGACCGGCAAATCCCCAGAGGACGGCGGCGCACAACGCCATCATGGCAACGGTATACGCCGTGCCATAAACCACGCCGTCCCTGACCCGCTCCGGGGCCCCCAAGCCATAGTTATACGCCCGTCTTATGTTGTGTTAAACAATTATCAGATAAAAGAAGTTAACGATACCGAAAAAGGACTGATTTTTAAACAAATATTAACGTAGAAAACTTGAAATTTCGCATATTAGATGATTCAAGTTTAAGGCAAGTTCAGAAGTTAAAAGAGTTAAAGAAGTTTAAGCGGTTAAAGAAGTTAAAGGGAAGTTAAAGAAGTTATCACTCTCTACGGTCGTTCAGTAAACCAGTAAAACAAATGTTGGGAATACGATGATGGATATGTGTTGTGGTGACGAGGTGGAGGGTGGTTCTTTGCTCTTTTTGTGCTTTCCTTGCAACCTTTATGTATCTTCTTACGTCTAACCATCAGATTTCCGAAACAGAACGGTATTCGGTTTATCACGTATTTAGAAACATAAAATTAGATATGAATATGAAGAAATTTGGTATTTTGGCGGTAACTGCCGCTTTGTTCTTTGCCCCAATGGGCTTGAGTTCTTGCAGTATGGGATCTTCTGCCAGTGAAATGAAGGGAAGTCTAAACTTTACGCAGGATGATTTGACCGAGAAGCCTTTCAAGGCGATCGACGTGGATGTGATTGCCGATGTTTATTATACTCAGAACGACGGCAATGAATGCAGCGTGAAGATGGATTACTCTGCCATCAAGGACCAGGAGTTTGTAAAGAAACTGAAGGAGAAACTCAAGGTGGTATACCGGGATGGAGAAGTGAAGATAGGATTGAACGGAAGACTGAACGTGCCTTCTTCATGTAACGGTGATAATAAGAGACTGAAGATTTATATCACAAGTCCTGACCTGGTGAAGATTACGAGAGAAGGTGTGGGTTCTTTCCGTGCCAAGACGATTAATAGCGACAGACTGGAAATCGATAACGAGGGTGTAGGTGCTGTCAAGATTGGGAAGATTCTTGCCAACAAACTGGAGATAACCAACGAGGGTGTTGGCTCGGTAAATATCGATGATGTGGCTGGAGATGATATGAACATTGATAACGAAGGCGTAGGCTCGGTGAAAATCTCTAAGATTGAGATGGGAAGTGTGAAACTGGATAATGAGGGCGTAGGCTCTGTTAATCTGGGAATGTTTAAGGGCGGCAGTCTGATTATCAAGAACGAAGGTGTGGGCAGCGTGAAAGCCAAGGTTGACTGCCAAAGTGTAAACGCTACATCCGAGGGTGTTGGCGGAGTTAACTTGAGCGGTGTAACCCGTCAGTACAATAAGAAAAAAGGCGGAATCGGAGGAATTTCTGATGGCGGATTGACTGTAAGAAAGTAACGTAAGTTGTTGAAAAACAGAATATAAAGTGGTTAATGATTAGCTGCGGAAAATTTTCAAAAATTCATTTTGAAAATTTTCCGCAGTTAAGAAATTCGTTATTAGAAGTCCCACTTTACACCGAGGCAAGGGCGAACCATCCAGCCGGCATTGCTGCCGAAGTTGTGGCTGATTTCTACCTCGCTACCTACGCTCAGGTTCTCGCAGCCGAAGTGCTGGCCTACGTTGTACCAGAGCTGTGGCTCAGTAGTGAAGACGGTGTGCTCAGCAGTGGTTTTGGCCATGAGATTGCCGTCATTGTCCTTGATGAGGTTGCCGTCATTGTCTTTGAGGAATTCTTTCACGTTTCCGTGCTTGTCAAGCATACTTACGTGATTCTCCCACCAGAAATCTGCGAAACCGCTAAAGTTCAATCCCTTTAATCCAAAGATGTCTTTGCATCCCCAAACAGCAGTAAACTGCATTGGCACGTTCTGGTCGGTCTTGCGGATAGTCTTGTAGAGTGCCTGGAGTGTCAAGGTGTTCTTGAAACTCTTGTCGTGCATGAAATACTCCACACCGAAGAGCCAGGCATTGTTGATAGGGTAGTTCTTGGTAATACCACCATTATACTCTACGTGGAGGCTCCAGTTCTTCATTGGGCTGTTCTGCCAGAAGTTCAATGCACGTGAAATCTCAGTATAGGTTCCACCCTGTGCCACGTTTGGACTGCTGGTGTCCATCTTGTCGTAATTGAAGTCGTGGTCTACAAAGAAATAGGTGTTACCCCATTTGTCCTGCTTGAACATTTCGAGTGTGAGGGTAACAAACTTGCGGTCACTGCCGAAGTCGTAGAAAACTTGGGCGTTGGTCTGTGCTAAAGTTTTGCTCGCAGGGAGCAACGCAAGTGCCATGAGCAGTAGGCTTTTCATCTTTTTCATATTTTTTTCTTTTCTTTATTATTTATTAAATGAAACAAAAAACTGCGGACGGAAGGCCCGCAGTTTGTAATTATATTTATCCGTAACGATTAGTATGCGAAGAGAGGGTAATCCTTCATTGTAGCATTCACCTTTTCGCGAACGCGGGCAATGACCTTCTCGTCCTCAGGAGCATTCAGAACCTCCTCGATGAGTTCGGCAATGAGGTGCATCATATCTTCCTTGGCGCCACGTGTGGTCATGGCTGCTGTACCCAGGCGGATACCTGATGTCTGAAAGGCAGAACGGCTGTCGAATGGAACCATGTTCTTGTTGACAGTGATGTCGGCTGCAACCAGCGCATTCTCAGCTACTTTACCTGTAAGGTCTGGATATTTACTTCGGAGGTCTACGAGCATAGAGTGGTTATCTGTACCACCGCTCACAATACCGAATCCGCGACCGATGAGGTCATCTGCGAGTACGGCAGCATTCTTCTTTACCTGAGCTGCATACTCCTTCCATGAAGGCTGCAGATTCTCGTTGAAGGCTACTGCCTTGGCAGCGATGACGTGCTCCAGCGGACCACCCTGCTGACCTGGGAATACGGCAGAATTCAAGAGCATGCTCATCTTCTTAACCTCGCCCTTCTTGGTAGTCAAACCCCATGGGTTGTCAAAATCTTTGCCCATCAGAATGATACCGCCACGAGGACCACGCAGGGTCTTGTGAGTAGTAGAAGTAACGATGTGCGCATACTTCAACGGGTTGTCGAGCAGACCGGCTGCAATCAGACCTGCAGGGTGAGCCATATCAATCATGAGGAGAGCGCCTACCTCATCGGCAATCTTGCGCATGCGGGCATAATCCCACTCGCGGCTGTAAGCGCTACCACCACCGATAATCAGTTTTGGTTTGTGCTCAAGAGCCAGTTTCTCCATCTCGTCGTAGTCTACACGGCCTGTTTCCTTGTTCAGGTTGTAACCGATAGGGTTGTAAAGAATACCGGATGTATTGACGTGGCTACCATGAGAGAGGTGGCCGCCGTGGTCGAGGTTCAAGCCCATGAAAGTATCACCTGGCTTCAATACGGCAAGCAGAACAGCAGCGTTAGCCTGTGCACCAGAGTGAGGCTGTACGTTGGCATACTCAGCACCGAACACCTTCTTTACACGCTCGATGGCGAGGTTCTCTACGATGTCAACTACCTGGCATCCGCCATAATAACGCTTGCCTGGCAGCCCCTCTGCATACTTGTTAGTAAGGTAAGAACCCATAGCGTTCATCACCTCGTCACTCACGAAATTCTCAGAAGCGATAAGCTCCATACCCTTCAGCTGGCGCTGATGTTCTCTTTCGATTAAGTCGAAAATCTCTTGATCTTTTACCATTTCCCTTTACTTTTTATGGTTGATGTTTAATGAAATCGGGTGCAAAAATAAGCAATATCTCTCAAACTACCAAATAAATCGTAACATTTTGAGTGATATTGCTTACTTTTTGTTATAAACTACCTGTTTTTATTACTTGCAGAGCTCTACTTTGCCCAATTGCTGCTCTTTGTCGCAGTAGTGGCAACGTACGATACCGAGCATCTTGTCTACGGTATGGAAGAGGGTCTGCATAGGCTCGTTGTTGGTGATACACTTAGGGTTGTTGCACTTTACGATGCCCTTCAATGTATCAGGAGTCTTGACGGTCTTCTTCTCTACGATTTCGTAGTCTTTGATGATACTCAGTCCGATGTTAGGTGCAACGACAGAGAGTCGGTTGATTTCCTCATCGGTAAAATACTTGTTGGCAACCTTGATGATGCCTTTCTTGCCAATCTTCTTGCTTGGCAGGTTGTAGCCGATAGTAACAGGAGTCTCCATCTTCTCCAACTGGAGCAGATTTACTACCTGATAGGTCTTTTCGGCTGGTATATGGTCGATTACGGTACCGTTCTCGATAGCCGCAACCACTAATTGACTTTTATTGTTTCCCATCTGTCTATTAACTATAAACTATTAACTATAAACTACTCAATAATGGTCTTATCGTTCTTCACATCATCGAGCGAGATGCCGAGGCAGTGGCAGAAGATAGCCTCACGCGCATAGAGGCCGTTCTGAGCCTGCTGGATATAGTATGCATGTGGATCATCGTCTACATCGTAAGCAATCTCGTTGACGCGTGGCAGCGGATGCATGATCTTCATGTTTTCCTTCGCCTTGCAGAGCATGTCGCGCTTCAGAATATACACGTTCTTTACGCGCTCATACTCCATCAGGTCGCTGAAACGTTCCTTCTGTACACGGGTCATGTAGAGGATGTCGGCACCTGCAATCACATCTTCGTTAAAGTCCTCGTGCTCAACATATTTGATGTTGTGCTCCTTGCAGTAGAGTTTATACTCTTCTGGCATGGCGAGTTCCTTAGGTGCGATGAAATGGAAAGTAGGATTGAAGTGGCGCATAGCTGTGATAAGTGAGTGAACGGTGCGGCCATATTTGAGGTCACCCACAAGATAGATGTTCAAGTTCTCCAGGGTACCCTGGGTCTTGTAGATAGAGTAGAGGTCGAGCAGGCACTGTGAAGGATGCATGTGAGCGCCGTCGCCTGCATTTACGATAGGCACTGGTGCTACCTCACTGGCATACTGGGCTGCTCCCTCGATGAAATGGCGCATGGCGATTACATCGGCATAGTTGCTTACCATCAGGATGGTATCCTTGAGGGTCTCGCCCTTGGTGGTACTGGATGTCTTGGCATCAGAGAAACCAATGACACGGGCACCAAGGCGGTTGGCAGCGGTTTGGAAACTGAGTTGGGTACGAGTAGATGGCTCGAAGAAAAGGGTCGCTACGACCTTTCCCTTCAACAACTCCCTGTTCGGGTGCTTTTCGAACTCTTGCGCCATTTCCAGGAGGTACATGATTTTCTCCTTGGAAAGGTCTGCAATGGTCACAAAATTATGTTTTTCCATTTGAAATATGATTGAATGTTCTAAAATCGCCCCCAAAGTTACATAAAAAATCTGATTTATGTGCGATAAGTCAAAACTTTTATGTAATTTTGCACAAATATTTAAAGAAATAGTGATGAGAAAGCGATTTATACATATTTTATGGGCTGTTTTTGGCACCGGAATACTCACGGTAATTCTTGCCTTTGTTGCCATCTGGTTTGGAAAGATTGGCTACATGCCCGACATCGAGGATCTGCAGAATCCTATCAACAGATTTGCCACTCAGGTTTACTCTGCCGATGGCAAGGTGCTTGGTACGTGGAACCTGAACAAGGAGAACCGTATCGTAATTCCTTACAAGAAAATGTCACCTTATTTAATAAAGGCACTGGTGGCTACTGAGGATGAGCGATTCTATGAGCATTCAGGTATCGACTTCCGTGCACTGGGACGTGCCATCGTCAAGCGTGGTATCCTGGGGCAGACTAATGCGGGTGGTGGAAGTACCATCACGCAGCAGCTCGCCAAGCAGCTCTATTCTGAGAAGGCAGGCAGTACGATGGAACGATTGTTGCAGAAGCCGATAGAGTGGGTGATTGCGGTGAAGCTGGAACGCTATTATACCAAAGAGGAGATTCTGGCTCTCTATCTCAATTACTTCGATTTCCTGCACAATGCTGTAGGAATCAAGACGGCGGCCAATACCTATTTTAATAAGGAACCGAAGAATCTGACCCTCTGTGAGTCGGCAACGCTCATCGGACTGTGCAAGAATCCGTCGCTCTTCAATCCGGTTCGCTATCCGGAGAGAGCGAGGGAGCGCAGAAATGTGGTTCTTTCGCAGATGGTGAAGGCGGGATATCTGAGCCGGAGCGAGTATAGCCAGTATGCTGCTGAGCCGCTGACACTCAATTTCCACCGTACCGACCATAAGGATGGTTCGGCTACTTATCTGCGTGAGTTCCTTCGCCAGTATATGATGGCTAAGCGTCCGGATCGTAGTGATTATCCATCCTGGAACCGTGCCCAGTTTGCGGTGGATTCTATCCAGTGGGAGAATGATCCGCTCTATGGATGGTGTAACAAGAACTATAAGAAGGATGGTTCGCCATATAATGTATACAGTGATGGGCTGAAGGTGTTTACAACTATCGATAGCCGTATACAGCAGTATGCGGAAGAGGCTATGTATCAGCATGTAGCCCGCTATCTGCAGCCTCGTTTCAGTGCAGAGATAGCCCGCAAACCAAGCTCGCCATACAGCGATAAGCTGACACCGAAACAGATTAAGAGTATACTGAACCGCAGTATCACCCAGAGTGAGCGTTACCGTACGATGAAGGCTGCGGGATATTCTGAGGATGAAATCAAGGCGGCATTCCGCAAGAAGCAGGAAATGACCGTATTTACCTATCATGGTGATATTGATACGCTGATGAGTCCGCTCGATTCTATCCGTTATTACAAGAGTTTTCTGCGTAGCGGTTTTATGAGCATGGATCCTAAGACGGGTGCTGTGAAGGCGTATGTGGGTGGATTGGATTATACTCATTTCATGTATGATATGGTGAGTCTGGGACGCCGGCAGGTGGGTTCTACCATCAAGCCATTCCTTTACAGTCTGGCGATGTCTAACGGCTTCCAGCCTTGCGATCTGGCGCCTAACCGTCAGCAGACCTATATGGTGGCAGGTCGTCCGTGGACACCTCGCAATGCCAACCATTCACGTGCCGGACAGATGGTTCCGCTGAGTTGGGGATTGGCACAGAGTAGCAACTGGGTGAGTGCTTATCTGATGAGTAAGCTCAATCCGCAGCAGTTCGTACAGATGTTGCGCGACTTCGGCATCAACAGTCCTGACATCCATGCATCCATGAGTCTCTGTCTGGGACCATGTGAGGTAAGTGTCAGCGAGATGGTGAGTGCCTATACCGTATTTGCCAACCACGGCATCCGTACTGCTCCAATGTTTGTGAGCCGTATCGAGGATAATGAAGGTAATACGATTGCTACCTTCCAGCCACGTATGAACGAGGTAATCAGTGCCGATAATGCCATGAAGATGCTCACCATGCTGATGGGCGTTGTGGATAATGGTACGGCAGGAAGACTGCGCTACCGTTATAACCTGGAAGGACAGATTGGCGCCAAGACCGGTACTACCAATAACAACAGCGACGGTTGGTTTATCGGCTTTACTCCACAACTCGTAAGTGGCTGCTGGGTAGGTGGTGAGGAGCGTGATATCCACTTCGATTCCATGAGTATGGGCCAGGGCGCTACCATGGCTTTGCCTATCTGGGCGATATTCATGAAGAAGGTTTATGCCGACCCGTCGCTGGGCATCAGTCCTGCTATCAAGTTCGATTTGCCGGAAGACTACAATCCTTGTTCCCGCAAGGCAGCCGAACAGGATGACTTTGAGGAAGTAGGAGCTGGCAGTATCGACGAAGTTTTCGAATAAAAAACAAGGCATTCGCCATTTTTGCATGTATTTATTTTAAATAGTGCAAAAATGGCGAATGTTATTTGTTTATATGCATTTTTTTTTGTATTTTTGCAGAGTTTTAGAACATGCATAGCCCGAATGATGTTTCTTCGGGTTTTTCAAAATAGAAATAAAATAAAAAATCATTATAATGAACGTTTCATACAAATGGCTTAAAGAATACGTCGATTTCGATTTGACACCACAGGAGACTGCGGACGCGTTGACCTCTTGCGGACTCGAAGTTGACGCTTTGGAAGAAGTTCAGTCTGTCAAGGGCGGACTGAAAGGTCTCTATGTTGGTAAAGTATTGACATGCGAGGAGCATCCTAATAGTGATCACCTCCATGTTACAACCGTTGACTTGGGTAAGGACGAACCTCAGCAGATTGTCTGTGGTGCTCCTAATGTTGCTGCAGGTCAGAAGGTTATCGTTGCAGATTTGGGCTGCGTGCTCTACGACGGCGACCAGAGTTTTACCATTAAGAAGAGTAAGCTCCGCGGTGTAGAGAGTTTGGGTATGATTTGTGCTGAGGATGAGATTGGTGTAGGTACCTCTCACGATGGCATCATCGTACTCCCGGAAGATGCTCCGGTAGGTCAGCCTGCTGCTGAGTATTATCACCTGGAGAGCGACTGGCTCATTGAGATTGATATCACTGCCAACCGTGCTGATGCTCTCGGCCATTGGGGTGTAGCCCGCGACCTGTATGCCTGGTTGAAGCAGAATGGTTACAAGACAAGTTTGCATCGCCCATCTTGCGATGAGTTTGTTGTAGATAACGAAAATCTTCCTATCGATGTCGAAATTCAGAATACTGAGGCTTGCAAGCGTTATGCCTGTGTAAGCATCACCGGTTGTGAGGTGAAGGAAAGTCCTAAGTGGTTGCAGGATAAGCTGAATATCATCGGCTTGCGCCCTATCAACAATATCGTGGATATCACCAACTACATCATGATGGCATACGGCCAGCCATTGCACTGCTTCGATGCAGATATGGTTACCGGTCATAAGATTGTAGTTCGTACCCAGCCAGAGGGCACTAAGTTTGTTACTCTCGATGGCGAGGAGCATACCTTGGGTGAGCACGACCTGAGCATCTGCAATGCTGAGGAGCCTATGTGTATCGCCGGTATCTTCGGCGGTAAGGGTTCTGGTACTTACGAGACAACCAAGGATGTAGTCTTGGAGAGTGCTTACTTCCATCCTACATGGATCCGCAAGAGCGCTCGCCGTCATGGTTTGAGCACAGATGCCAGCTACCGTTTTGAGCGTGGTGTAGATCCGAACGGACAGATTTATGCTTTGAAGCAGGCAGCCATCCTCTGCAAGCAGTTGGCTGGCGGTAAGATTTCCATGCAGATCAAGGATGTATATCCAGAGCCAATGCAGGATTTCCCTGTTCGCCTGAACTATGAGTATGCGCATCGCCTCATCGGTAAGGAGATTGGTGCTGAGACCATCAAGAACATTGCCACATCTCTCGAGATGAAGATTGTGAAGGAGGATGCTGAGGGCATCGACCTCCTGGTTCCTGCTTATCGCGTAGACGTTCAGCGTCCTTGCGACGTAGTAGAGGATATTCTCCGTATCTACGGATATAATAATGTGGAGATTCCAACCCAGTTGAAGAGCTCCCTGACTGTTCAGGGCGATGAGGACAAGGCTTATCACAGCCAGAACCTCGTGGCTGAGCAGCTGGTAGGCGAGGGCTTCATGGAGATTCTCAACAACTCTCTGAGCAAGGCTAGCTACTATACCGACTTCGACCTCAACAAGTATCCTAACGAGACAACCGTGAAGGTGATGAACCCATTGAGTGCTGATCTCGGTGTGATGCGCCAGACGATGCTGTTCGGTGGTTTGGAGAGCGTGGTTCGCAACATCAACCATAAGAGCGCTAACCTGAAATTCTTCGAGGTAGGTAATACCTATTTATATAATAAGGAGAAATGGAGCGAGGAGAGTCCTATCAAGGCTTACTCTCAGGAGGCTCACATGTCTCTCTTCATCACAGGTAAGCGCGTAGAGGGCAGTTGGGCTCATGCTGATGAGCAGAGCAGCATCTACGAGTTGAAGGCTGTGGTAGAGAATATTCTCCGCCGTGTGGGTATGCCACAGAACAACGTGGTTATCAAGCACAGCGACAATAACATCTTCTCTAAGGGCGTAAGTTACGAGACCCGTGCCGGAAAGGTATTGGTAGAGTTCGGTATCTTGAGCCTGAAGCTCAAGAAGGCATTCGATATCGAGCAGGATGTATTCTATGCTGATATCCACTGGGATAACCTGATGAAAGCAGTGAAGAAGGTGAACCTTACTTACACCGACATCAGCAAGTATCCTTCAGTGAGCCGCGACCTTGCATTGCTCGTAGACAAGAATGTAGAGTTCGCTCAGATTGAGCAGATTGCCCACCAGACAGAGAAGAAACTTCTGAAGAGCGTTGTTCTCTTCGATGTTTACGAGGGTGAGCATTTGCCAGAGGGCAAGAAGAGTTATGCCGTTAACTTCATCCTGCAGGATGAGGAGAAGACTCTGAATGACAAGCAGATAGATGCTATCATGAAGAAGCTCATAGCCAACCTTACAGGCAAGCTCAATGCAGAATTAAGATAATATTATAAACAAACGATAAACATTTAAAATTTTATTCCAATGGGAAGAGCATTTGAATATCGTAAAGCTACAAAGCTGAAAAGATGGGGCCACATGGCCAAGACATTTACTAAGTTGGGTAAGCAGATTGCTATTGCTGTGAAGGCAGGCGGTCCAGAACCAGAGAACAACCCAACCTTGCGTGCTATCATCGCTAACTGTAAGCGTGAGAACATGCCTAAGGATAACATCGCTCGTGCCATCAAGAACGCTTGTGGCAAGGATACCAGCGATTACAAGGAGGTAACATACGAGGGATATGGCCCTCACGGAGTGGCTGTCTTCGTTGATACTCTGACAGACAACACTACACGTACTGTTGCTGACGTTCGTTCTATCTTCAACAAGTTCAGCGGAAACTTGGGTACAACAGGTTCTCTGTCTTTCCTCTTCGACCACAAGGCTGTGTTCACATTCAAGAAGAAGGAAGGTCTGGATATGGATGAGATGATTCTCGACCTGATTGACTACGGCGTAGAAGATGAGTTTGATGAGGATGAGGAGAACAACGAAATCACAATCTACGGTGCTCCTACAAGCTTCGGCGAAATTCAGAAGCACCTGGAGGCTGAGGGTTTCGAGGTAACTGGTGCTGAGTTCACTTACATTCCTAACGATTTGAAGGATGTAACTCCTGAGGAGCGCGAAACTATCGACAAGATGGTTGAGAAGTTGGAAGAGTTTGACGATGTTCAGACTGTATATACCAACATGAAGCCAGAAATTCCTGCAGACGCAGAATAAGCATTATGTTGCAGCAAGACAAACAGGATAAGTTGCAGAAGGTAACTTATCAGACTCATGGCACCTGCTCAAAATACATCTGCATCAGTATAGATGAAGATGGAAATGTACAGGATGCCCAGTTCATCGGAGGCTGCGATGGCAATACCAAGGGCGTTTGTGCTTTGATTAAAGGCATGAAGGCAAAGGAGGTCATCGCCCGACTGAAGGGTATCACTTGTGGCAATAAGCCTACAAGCTGTCCAGACCAGTTGGCGACAGCTTTGCAGGAAATGGGATATTAAGAGTATTTTAGGCACGGATTACTATAGTGATCCGTGCCTTTTCTACTACTGGTACTCCGTGTCTTTTCTAATACTTGAAGGTATCATCCAGCAACACCTCCTTCGGGTTCTTAGCCGAATGATATACGAAACGGAAGGTGAAATGCTCTTCCTTATATTTCTTCAGGCCAGGGTTGTTGTCCAGGGCTTCCCTCTGAATCTTATGGAGTTTATCCTTGTTGGCATCAATCGCCTTCTTGTTATCTGCCTTGTTTCTCAAAGAGATATAGTATGTATACATCTTCTTGGTTTTATCAAATGCAGCACTGTCAGTCCTGGCGTCGTTGACGTATGGAGTAGGACAGTACTTTTCAGTATATTCCTTGGCTTCACGAGCCGCTTTGTCCTCCAGACTTTCTGTACAAGAAACGAGCAAAGAAGCAAAAATACCGATGTAAATCAACTTTTTCTTCATGATTATTCTATATTTTATCTAAAAAACTCTATTATTTTCAATATTTTGTGCAAAGATACGAAAAAAAATACTATCTTTGCACTCTAAAGAGAGAAAATTATATGGAGAATATAAATAAAATAAGAAATTTCTGCATTATTGCACATATAGACCATGGTAAAAGTACCTTGGCAGACCGACTTCTGGAGAAGACTCAGACCATCAAGATTACTGAAGGACAGATGCTTGACGATATGGATTTGGAAAGAGAACGTGGTATCACGATCAAGAGTCACGCTATCCAAATGGAATATAAGGCAAAGGATGGACAGACTTATATCCTGAATCTTATCGATACTCCGGGACACGTTGACTTCTCATACGAAGTTTCCCGTTCCATCGCTGCTTGCGAGGGAGCACTGCTGGTTGTTGACGCAACTCAAGGCGTTCAGGCACAGACCATTTCAAACCTCTATATGGCTATCGAGCACGACCTGGAGATTATTCCGGTAATCAATAAGATAGATATGCCTTCAGCTATGCCTGATGAGGTAGAAGATGAAATAGTAGACCTGATCGGTTGTAAGCATGAGGATATTCTCCGTGCTTCAGGTAAGACCGGTGAGGGTGTAGAAGATATACTGGAAGCTGTCGTTAATCGTGTTCCTGCTCCGGTAGGAGACGAGAAGGCACCGCTTCAGGCTTTGATTTTCGACTCTGTATTCAACTCTTTCCGCGGTATCATCGCCTATTTCAAGATAGAGAATGGCGTGATCCGTAAGGGAGATAAGGTGAAGTTCTTCAATACCGGCATGGAATATGATGCTGATGAAATCGGTGTATTGAAGATGGATATGATTCCACGCCAGGAATTGGGTACCGGTGAGGTAGGTTATATCATCTCGGGTATCAAGAATGCTACCGAGGTAAAGGTGGGTGATACCATTACTCATATCGCCCGTCCTTGCGACAAGGCGATTGCGGGTTTCCAGGAAGTGAAACCTATGGTCTTTGCCGGTGTTTATCCTATCGATCCTAGCGATTACGAGAATCTGCGAGCATCGCTCGAAAAACTGCAGCTCAATGATGCTTCATTGACTTTCTCGCCAGAGAGTTCTGTGGCTTTGGGCTTCGGTTTCCGTTGCGGATTCCTCGGTTTGCTCCACATGGAAATCGTACAGGAGAGACTGGACCGTGAGTTTAATATGGATGTCATCACTACCGTACCTAACGTATCTTATATGGTATACGACAAGCAGGGCGGTGAGAAAGAGGTTCACAATCCTTCCGGATTGCCAGACCCAACTCTGATTGATCATATTGAGGAACCATATATCCGGGCAACCATCATTACGGCTACCAATTATATTGGACCTATCATGAAACTCTGTCTGGATAAACGAGGCGAACTCATCAACCAGGAATATGTGAGTGGAAACCGTGTTGAGCTCCACTTCATGTTGCCGTTGGGAGAAATCGTCATCGACTTCTATGACAAGCTGAAGAGTATCTCCAAGGGATATGCTTCGTTCGACTATCATATCGATTCATTCCGTCATTCCGACCTGGTGAAACTCGATATCCTGTTGAATGGAGAGCCTGTAGATGCATTGAGTACTTTGACCCACCGCGATAACTCTGTGAGCTTCGGCCGCAGAATGTGCGAGAAGTTGAAGGACCTGATACCTCGTCAGCAGTTCGATATTGCTATCCAGGCAGCTATCGGTGCCAAGATCGTGGCACGTGAGACTGTTAAGCAGGTGCGCAAGGATGTTACTGCCAAATGTTATGGTGGTGACGTAAGCCGTAAGCGCAAGTTGCTGGAGAAGCAGAAGAAGGGTAAGAAGCGCATGAAGCAGATTGGAAATGTGGAAGTTCCACAGAAAGCTTTCCTGGCTGTGCTCAAACTCGACTAATGATTTAATATAAGTATAAAGGAAAAGGAGGTTAAGTATTATGGCAGACTTTAAAGTAATTACCCCTAAGCGTGATATTGCGCGCGAGCTGGCGCGTAAATATAGTACGATGACTCATGATGAGCTCGATGTGGTGGAAGATATCCTTGAACCTATCAAGTATGGCAAGGGCGAGACGATCTTGCCTGAAGGTGAACAGTGCATGGGTATCTCGTATATCGAGAAGGGATTGGTACGCCAATTTTACTTTAAGAATGGCAAGGAGGTGACCGAGCATCTGGGTGTGGATCATACCATCTTTATGTGCATTGAGAGCCTCTTTAAGGAAGAGCCTACCCACCTGCAGGTGGAAGCTTTGGAGCCTACGCTGGTGTATATGCTACCGAAGAAGAAGCTGGAGGCGGCTGCTATGCGCAATATTAATATCCAGATGCTTTATCGTAAAATACTGGAAGAGAGTTTGATTCAGTCTCAGATTCATGCCGATCTGATGCGATTTGAGTCGGCACCTAATAAATATAAGCGCCTGTGCGAAATGAACCCACAGGTGGTTCTGCGTGCTCCGCTTACCTATATCGCAAGTTATCTGCAGATGACGCCGGAAACGCTGTCCAGAATCCGCTCGAATACTATATTATAATTTATAAAAAATGGTGTGACTTCAAAACCGAAGTCACACCATTTTTTTATTTCATAATACAGGTTCGCGAGTCCGTAAGGCGGAACAGGAGAAACGTCTAGCGGATTTGCGAGCCTGTCACCCTCTTACTTTACTCTGCCGTATAGAGGAATCGCTTGATGCTCTTCTTAGGAGTCTTTTCAAACTCATCTTCATGTATACGTATTTCTGATACTTTGCTGTAAGCAGGAATCATGGTGTTGAGCTCCTGGCGGTTTTGCTCCATGACATCTGCCAGTTCGTTGGTACCGAGATTCAGGGTCTGAGCTTCATCATAGTCTGGGTGAACCAGAGCAATGAGCTTGTCGCCCTTCTGTACAACCACGCTTTCCGCTACCAGGGCCAAAGAGTTGAGCTTATCCTCAATCTCCTCAGGGTAGATATTCTGACCGTTTGCGCCGAGCAGCATGTTCTTGCTACGACCCTTGATGAAGACGTTGCCGTCACCATCCATGGTTCCGAGATCGCCTGTATGATACCATCCGTTCTCGTCAATGGTCTGCTTGGTAGCTTCCTCATTCTTATAGTAACCCAACATTACGTTAGGACCCTTGGCAAGGATTTCGCCCGGTACATTCTCAGGATCAGGACTATCGATGCGGACCATCATGTGGAGGGCAGCCTTACCGCAAGAGCCCGGTACGAAGTTTTTGTAATCCTCGTAGCAGATGATAGGGGCACATTCTGTTGCGCCATATCCCACGGTATATTTGAAACCTACGCTATGGAGGAAACTTTCCACTTCCTGGTTAAAGGCTGCACCACCGATAATCACCTCGTAGAAGTTGCCACCGAAGGCATTGGATACCTGGTCGCATATCTTCTCCTTCACCTTCTTGCTGATCACAGGCATGTGGAGCAGCATACGCATGCGGTTGTTCTGGATCTTAGGGAATACCTTCTTGCGGATAATCTTCTCGATAACCAGAGGTACAGATATAATGACGGCTGGCTTGATGCGGCCGAATGCCTCGGCAATGATGGCTGGACTAGGGATGCGGGTGAGATAGAAGATGTGGCAGCCCTTGATGAATTCGAAGATAAATTCAAACGCCATGCCGTACATGTGGGCCATCGGCAGGATACTGATGATAGAATCTCCCGGCTTGATCTTCTTACCCAGTACGTCCTCAGCAAAATCTGCATTGCCCCAGAGTGCACGGTATGGAACCATTACTCCCTTGGAGAAACCGGTAGTTCCGCTGGTATAGTTGATCATAGCCAACTCATCCGGATTCTGTTCCATATAGTAGTTGACATGGTTTTTGCGGAAGTACTTAGGATACTTGATACCGAACATCTCGTTGAGGTGTTCGCGCGCATAAGTCAACTTGTCGGTACGTGAAACGACAAGTGAATAATCCGGTATATAGATGATGCCTTCAAGACCTGGCATCTTCGTTGCATCAATCTGTGTAGCTACAACATCACCCACAAAGAGCAGTTTGGCATCGCTGTGGTTTACGATGTTGTGAATCTGGTCTGGCATGAATTCATGCAGGATAGGTACGGCAATGGCACCATAGGTAAGGGTAGCAAGGAATGCTACAGCCCAGTTTGCGCTATTTCGACCGCAAAGTGCTATCTTGTCGCCCTTTACTACACCAGAGTTCTCAAACATGATGTGTAGCTTCTCAATTTTGCGTGCTACATCATGGTACTGCAAGGTTGCTCCCTTGTAGTCTGTCAGAGCATCCATATCCCAATGGTCTACGATGCTCTTTTGGATTAGTGCGTTAAAACTTGGAATCTCCATATTCTTGTTATTTAACGATTTGCTTTTTTATATTTTTCTCGTACTGAAGTCCGTTTGCTGATGATAGACCTTATCTGCTGATGGTCTGTCAGCAGATAGGGTCTGTCTCTAGATTGCGTTCTGATAGAGATAACGCTTGATAGACTTCTTGGCTGTCTTTTCAAATTCCTGATTATGAAGTTTGATGCGTGACACCTTTGCGAAGCTAGGTATCTGCATGTTCAGTTCCTTGCGGTTCTGCTCCATGATGTTCTCCAGGTCTTCGTCTGTAAAGCCGAGGTTGTTAACTTCTTCCATATCCGGATGAACTAGAGCTACCAGCTTGTCATCGCTCTGTATTACGATGCTCTCGTTGACCATAGCCATGGAGTTGAGCTTGTCCTCAATCTCTTCCGGATAGATGTTCTGTCCGTTAGGTCCCAGCAGCATGTTCTTGCTTCTGCCTCTTATGAAGATATGTCCGTCGGCGTCCATCGTTGCCAGGTCGCCTGTATGGAACCATCCGTCTTTATCTATTACGGCATCTGTTGCCTCCTGGTTCTTGTAATAGCCCTTCATCACATTGATGCCGCGGCAAACCAGTTCACCGGCTACGTTCTCCGGGTCATCGCTCAAAACCTTTACCTCCATGTGCTTCACGGCAACACCACAGCTTCCTGCCACATAGTTGTCCTGATGGGCAAAGGTGATAAGTGGAGCAGTCTCAGTGGTACCATATCCCATTGCGATAGGGAAACCTACGCTGATGAAGAAGTTCTCTATCTCCTTGTTGAGCGGAGCACCACCCACAACAACCTCGTAAGGACGTTCGCCAAACTTTCTCAATACAAACTCGCGAACCTTCTCCTTGATGCGCTTATTGATGACAGGCATGTTCATCAGCAGTCGTGCACGGTTGGTTTGGATATGTGGGAATACTTCCTTTCTTACAATCTTGTCTACTACAAGCGGCACCGCATAGAGGATGTCTGGCTTGATTTCTGACAACGCCTCTGAGATGAGCGTTGGGCTCGGCAGACGGGTAAGGAAGAAGATATGGTTACCCAATACTATATTGAAGAGAAATTCTGTCATGAGTCCATACATGTGAGCCATCGGAAGGGTAGAAAGGATGTTGCTGTTCTTACCTATATTTGGTTTCACTGAATCAATGAGGTAGTCAAGATTACCCCAAAGTGCTCTGTATGGGAGCATCACACCTTTTGAGAAACCGGTAGTTCCACTGGTATAGTTGATCATCGCCAGTTCTTCAGGATCGTCTACGTGATACTTCACGTGTTCTGGTCTGAAATACTTAGGATATCTGTGTCCGAACATTGCATTGAGGTTCTCGCGCGCATAAGTCAGTTTCTCAGAGCGCGAGATGACAAGCGAATTGTCCGGAAGATAGATGATTCCTTCCAGCGAAGGCATCTCCTTTGGTGTTATCTCTGTAGCTACCACGTCACCAACGAACAGAAGTTTGCTTTCGCTGTGGTTCACGATGTTGTGAATCTGCTCAGGCTTAAATTCGTTCTGTATAGGTACGACAATGGCTCCGTAAGTAATAATGGCCAGGAAGGCTACTGCCCACTGGCTACTATTTCTTCCGCAGACGGCAATCTTGTCGCCCTTCTTTACATCGCTGTTTTCGAACAGGATGTGTAGCTTCTCAATCTTTCTGGCAATATCGTGATATTGGAGGGTTGCGCCCTTGTAATCGGTGAGCGCATCCAGATTCCAATTCTTGATAATGCTGTTCTCAATATACGAGTTAAAACTTGGTATTGAATTCATTGCACAATTTACAAAATTTTGTGCAAAGATAATGAAAATAGTGCACACTGCAAAATAAAATGTGCACTATTTTCAAAAACTACATAAAATAATTATTTTTTTTCCTTTTTAGTCAACATATTGTGGTGTTATAGACTGTATTTTACTCATATCTCATTGATTTGGCTGGATGGATGTGAGAAATCAGGTAGCTTGGTGCTACGAGCATGAAGATACTTATCAGCAGCGTAGCAATGTTCAGGGCTATGATGGCAAGCCAGTTGAATTCTACCGGAACGGTACTTACATAATAGGTCTGTGCATCGAGTTTGATGATGCCTGTAAAGTACTGGAGGGTAAGAATGCCGAGGGCGATGGCGTTGCCCAGAAGCATACCCTTGCCGATGATGAAGACGGCAAACCACAGGAAGGTGTGGCGGATGGTCTTGTTGCGGGCACCCAATGCCTTCATTACGCCTATCATGGAGGTGCGTTCCAGAATGATGATGAGCAGACCGCTGATCATGGTGACGCCGGCTACTATCAGCATCAGACCGAGAATAATCCAGACATTCAGATCCATCAGGCTCAGCCATTGGAAGATGTTTGGATTCAGGTCCTTGATGGTAGAACTGCTGTAGGTTTCTCCATAGTGATCTACCGTGCGGTTCACCTTATTAATAATATAATCTTCAGTCTCGTTGAGCTTGTTGAAGTCGTTTACTGTCAGTTCTGCACCGCTCGTCTGGTCTTCTTCCCATCCGTTCAGCTTCACGGCAGTATAGAGATCGGTGTATACCATTACCTCATCATACTTCTTCAGGTTGGTCTGATAGATACCCTTGATGGTGAAGCGGCGCATACGCACTCCGTTGTCATCAAAGAAGTAGGCAAAGATGCGTTCTCCCGTCTTCAGCTTCAGCTTACCAGCCATCAGCTGTGAGATGAGAATCTGGTTATGACTCGCTTTGTCGTCAAACTTAGGGATGCTGCCTTCGATCATGTTCTGATGGATAAAGGTAGAATCAAAATCAGGCCCTACACCTTTGAACATGACGCCCAGGAAATCGCTGTCCGTCTTCAGGATTCCCTCTTTCATGGCAAATTTCTGCACATGTTTTACGCCAGGTATCTTTTTCAGTACGTTGACCATCGAGTCGTTCATAACCACCGGATACTGGTTTTGCTGCTGCAGCGTCATGAAGTCGGCCACCTGTATATGGCTTCCGAATCCTATTACCTTGTCACGTATGGTATGCTTGAATCCGAGCACTACGCATACCGACATAATCATAATGGCGAGTCCGATAGCAACACCTGCAGTGGCTATATGAATAGCAGGGCGAGAAACTTTACGTTTATCGCCCTGATCGCTATATAATCTCTTTGCTATAAATAGAGGAAAATTCATCTTTACTTTGAATTTTGATCTTTGAACTTTATGATTAGTGAAGCTGTTGTATTCTTCACTCTTCGTTCTTCACTTTCTTACAGTCCTTCGTCTTCCACTCTTCCCGGATAAGCCTCAAGTGCCTTACCCAGAACCACCAGAGCACGCTCCAGATCGTGTTTCTTCAAGACGTAAGCTACACGAACCTGATTGTGGCCGGCTCCAGGAGTCGTATAGAAACCGGAGGCTGGAGCCATCATGATGGTTTCGCCCTCGTAGTTGAATTCCTCCAGACACCAGCGGCAGAACTTTTCTGAATCATCGATAGGCAGTTTGGCTACGGTATAGAAGGCTCCCATAGGAATAGGAGAGTATACGCCCGGAATGCGGTTCAAGCCGTCTATCAGGCACTTACGGCGCTCTACATACTCATCGTATACATCGCGGTAGTACTCTTCAGGAGCGTCCAGAGAAGCTTCGGCTACAATCTGACCGATCAGTGGAGGAGAGAGACGGGCCTGGCAGAACTTCATCACCGCCTTGCGGATTTCTGCATTCTTGGTGATGAGGGCACCCACACGGATACCGCACTCACTGTAACGCTTCGAAACAGAATCGATGAGAACCGTGTTCTGCTCGATGCCTTCCAGGTGCATCGCACTGATATAAGGACTGCCGGTATAGATATACTCACGGTAAACCTCATCAGAGAAGAGATAGAGGTCGTACTTCTTCACCAGGTCACGAATCTGATTCATCTCTCTGCGGGTATAGAGATAGCCCGTAGGGTTGTTAGGGTTGCAGATCAGAATGGCACGGGTGCGCTCATTGATCAGCTCCTCAAACTTCTCCACCTTAGGCAGGGAGAAACCTTCTTCTATCGTTGTGGCGATGGTACGGATCTTGGCACCCGCAGAGATGGCAAACGCCATATAGTTAGCGTAAGCAGGTTCTGGTACGATAATCTCGTCGCCAGGGTTGAGGCAGCTCATGAAAGAGAAGAGTACAGCCTCAGAACCTCCCGATGTAATGATGATATCATCGGCAGTTACGTTGATGTTGAATTTCTTATAGTAATCTACAAGCTTCTCGCGATAGCTGAGATAGCCCTGACTTGGAGAATACTCCAAGACCGTGCGGTCTATATGCTTCAAGGCATCTAGGCCACATTGAGGAGTTGGAAGGTCAGGCTGACCGATGTTGAGGTGATATACCTTTACTCCACGTTTTTTTGCTGCGGCAGCCAGAGGAGCCAACTTTCTGATAGGTGACTCTGGCATTTCAAGACCGCGTACAGATATTTCTGGCATCTTAAAATATTGTTTCTTTCTATTAATTATCCGTGTCGAAAATTGAATTCTATGACCTTTTGGTCTTTTCAATTTACGCTAATCGGCTGCAAAGATAAGAAAATTAGATGAGAATTGAGAATAACTTTCGGTTAAATTTTATTTTTTGATTAAAAACTCTTTAAATATGTCGCTCTTTGCTTTCTTTTTTATAACTTTGCACTTAATTTCAAGAAATGTTATAAGATTATACTAATTAATTAAAAATAAGTAAGAAGAAAAATATGAGAAGTAGAACAAGTACATGGTTTGAGACCAAAGTGAAATATCAGAAGACAATGGAGGATGGTTCAGAAAAGGTTGTTTCTGAAGCATACGTAGTAGATGCTTTGAGCTTTACCGAGGCTGAGAGCGCCATCATCGATGAGATGTCGGTTTATGTAAGCGGCGAGTTGAAGGTGAGCGGTATCGGTAAGGCTGGCTACGGCGAAATCTTCTTCAGCGATGTGGATGATGATGATAAGTGGTATAAGGCTAAACTCCAGTTCATTACAATTGATGAGAAGAGTGAGAAGGAGAAGCGCAGCAATGTTACCTATCTTGTTCAGGCTAAGTCTCTCGCCCGTGCCCTCCGTTATATTGATGAGGTGATGGGCAAGACCATGATAGATTATGATGTGGTTGGTTTGAACGAAACCAAACTGATGGATGTATTTGAGCACCATGCTCCTAACGAGAAGAAAGAGGAGAAGAATGATGTGCCTGAATACGAGGAGCAAAAATAATTGAACTATGTATGATGTAAAAGGAAATCTCCATGAGGTGCTGGGCAGTTTGCCTGCCGGTGTCCGTCTCGTTGCTATCAGCAAGTTCCATCCCAACGAGTATATCGAGGAGGCTTATGCTGAAGGACAGCGTATCTTCGGCGAGAGTCATGAGCAGGAACTCGCCAAGAAGGTAGCTTCGCTGCCTGAGGACATCGAGTGGCATTTCATCGGTCATCTGCAGACCAATAAGGTGAAGTATATCGCACCTTATATCTCGATGATTGAATCGGTAGACAGTCTGAAACTTCTCAAGGAGATTGAGAAGCAGGCTGCCAAGCACGATCGTGTGGTGAAGGTTCTTCTGGAACTTCATCTGGCTGAGGAAGATACCAAATCGGGTCTTTCTCTTGATGCTTGCCGCGAACTCCTTGAGGCAGGCGAATGGCGGGAGATGAAGCATGTGCAGATTTGTGGCATCATGATGATGGCATCTAATACAGACGATGAGCAGCAGATTGCTCAGGAGTTTGATGAGGCTGCCCAGTTCTTTGATGAGATAAAGGCCAGATATTTTGCTGATGATGATGCTTTCTGCGAGCGTAGCTGGGGTATGAGTCACGATTATCATATTGCCGTCAAGCACGGCAGCACGATGGTTCGTGTAGGTACCACCATCTTCGGACCTAGAATCTATTAAATATAAAAGGAAAGAATAAATCCCTAGACGATAGCTGATATCGCCTAGGGATTTTTCTTTTGTTCCTATTGAGAATTGTATCTGATGTTCTTAATGATTGTCTTCACTGTTAATGATGATTGTCTTCATCATTAATGGCATTTGTTCTTATCTTTAATGATAATCTATGTTCATAACTGTTGAACCTATGTTCAGCATTGTTGAACTTATGTTCAGCACTACTGAACACACGTTCAACGACGCTGAACATAACTTTCTATTCATAGTATGAGCTTTTTCCTCCTATGGTGAAAGCTTATACTATTGAAGCTATGCGTTTTCTGTCTTGATGCCGAATGCTTCCTCTTAGTATATTACCTTCTTTCCTTTATTGGTGATGTAAAGATGTGGTAGTTCTGAAAATGTTTGTTATAAATGAAAATGATAATCCAAAGTCATTATCAAAAAAGATAGAGAGCTGTATGTCCTCCATTTCTTTCTCTAATCAAATCAAATTACAGATTTTCTTTCCTTTTGATTTTTCAAGGTATGATTAGTTAGGTATTCGCTTCATTTTCACTTTTGGGGGGTAATGCAGTTTTTTGAAATGATAGTATCGGTGATTCTGTACTATTATAGTGCAAAAATTGGTATCGCTCGCAGTGATAGCATGATACCGATTACACAATTGCTTGGTACCGATATAGCACTGTTGTCACTTGAAATTGCCAAAAGGTAGTTCTTAGACGGAAAAGTGGATGTTTCCTTTTTGAAACCCCCACTTTTCTAATACTCTATTTCATCATTTCTTTTCTCACGCTTCCATTATTGTATTTCACGATGTTCACACCCTTGGTTGGAGCTGTCAAGCAATGACCGTCAGGGGAGAAATATTTTGTTTTCGTTGATTTTTTGAAATATAACATATTTTTTATACCAGTAACATCTAATTCTACTATGTTTGTAAATTCACCCCATCCATCGGCTAACCAATAGCTTTGGTAAGTATCTTTAGAAACATATAAGATGCAGTGTTGCTTGTCTACTTCTTTAAAGACAGAAGATGAAATGTTATGTGGATCAGACATATAGGCATATATGGAAGTCAAACCACAACAGCCATTAAAAGCATTTTCTCCCAAAGATGTTATACTAGAAGGGAGTTTTAAACAGGTTAGACCTTCGCAGCCTTTAAAGGCGTTCTCATCAATAGATGTCACGCCTGAAGGAATAGTCAAGCTAGTCAAATTATTACTATTATAAAATGCATTATATCCAATTACTGTAACTCCGGTTGGAATATCTAGGTTTACTATTTCTCTGTCATTTATATAGTATTTAATTTTCTTATCAACATAAAAGTCTGGATGACCTTTTGTTAAATAATCTTCTAATTTGTCGTATATGTAGTAATTAATTTCTGTTAATTTTTCACAATGATTGAGGGCATTTAAACCAAAGAAATTAACACTAGATGGAATAGCGATATTATTTAAATTGCTACAGTTTTGAAAGGCACAATTACCAATATATGTTACGCTGGAAGGAATGACCAATTTTGTTAAGCTACAGCAATTTTTGAAAGCAGAATTACCTATGCTGATTACGTTGTAAGGAATGACCAAGTCTGTTAGATTAGTACAATCCTCAAAAGCACCATCATTAATCTTAGCTACGCTAGAAGGAATGACCAATTTTGTTAAGCTACTACAATCTCTAAATGTATTGATGTCTATTGTAGATACACCAGAAGGGATGTTCACTTGAGCTAAATTTTTACACATTTGAAAAGCTCCGCATCCTATAGAGGTAACACCTGAAGGAATTGTCAATTTTGTCAAACTATAGCATGATGCAAATGCACCATCATCTATTGAAGTAACATTTGTTGGAATTATTAAATCCTCAATTCCTGCACATCCATAGAACATAGATTTACCTATAACGTCATCTTTAGTATGGCAATAATTATATTGGTCATAAGAAAAATATGAACTTCCCCCGCTTACTATTTTTGCATCACTTAAATCTAAATGTTTTAAATTGCCAGCATTTCCTATTGGTTCTATTGCAATAGATGGTGCTCCTGCCATTTCGCGAATAAACAGAAAATCTGTTCCATTCAGTTCTCCTGTAAGCTTTAGATCTGTAATCTTGTTTTTTTTACTATTGCCAATATGAGTTGACAATGTACCAGCTTGCTTTACATTTATGACGATTTGTTTTGTAATCAAATCATCAGCAACAGCATATACATTGCCAGACAACAGAATTAAAATAAAAAAAACTCTTGTAAAAACTAAGTACTTCATATGTATAATTTTTTAATTGTTATTTTTTTTGCTTTTAAGTTCTAATATGTTATTTGATAAGCTCTTGATTTCTTGCTGCAGAAGCTTTTCGACCTTTGCTTCTTTTAACAAATAACGAAAATCGTCATCAAGCAATTGTAGACAATATAGGACTTTCAATTGGTATTTTGACATTTGAGCCAATAATAATTTTGGATATTTCTTATCTGTAGTATCTTTAAGTAATGTTAGTATTACCTGAAGCAAATGAAAGTAATGTTCATAGAAAAACAGATTGTGATCAACCCATAAGTTAAAGCATCTTTTAAGTTTATCATCGTTTGTTCTATCTTTCTTTGCCTCCTCAAAAAGATCTCTAGTAATTTGGTATGTATAGTTTACTCTTCTAATATAACAATTTTTTATCTCAGCATCTATTGTTTCAATAGGTGCACGCATACTGGCTGATATTTCATTATAGGAACTTGATCCTTCAATTGGTTTTAAATAATTGGGATTTGAAAGCGCTATTTTTATATAGGTCAATTCTTTCCAAATTCGCTTCCATGCTTCTTCACCTTTATAAGTGTTGAGAATAAAACTAGAACCATCTAAATCTTCACATTTTACAAATATGCTATCTTCTGTTTTCCTTTTTTGATCTAAAAGATTGAAAAAGGTAATCTCAAAACGTTCTTGCTTAAAAGAATTCATCTTAAAAGTAAATGCCATTATTGAAAATACTAAACTCAATACAGCAACAATGCTGCTAATAATTGACATGTTTTCTGTTATATTTATGGGGAAGAAGAAATTTTGTACAACCTGTTGGCGGAATTAAAAAAACGCCTGAAAATTAGTATATTTTTATGGAGAAA
>OGZL01000728.1_pt1 | contig 26051 bp, 35 predicted proteins | sample 1576761 | NCBI WGS metagenome assembly OGZL01 (sample SAMEA3541595, study PRJEB24748) | human gut metagenome | biome: human gut; feature: human-associated habitat; material: faeces | place: China | collected 2012
GAGGCCGACGCGCAGCCCGAAGCCGCAAAGCCGGAGGCCGACGCGCAGCCCGAAGCCGCAAAGCCGGAGGCCGACGCGCAGCCCGCAAAAGAAAACAAAAACCCGTTCAAAAAGTAAACCAACATGGCAAGAACTGGCATTTCGATCGTAGTGGCTAACACTACGGTTGGGGACAGTCGACCTGTGAACACTAACACGTTGCTTGTTGTCGTCGGAGCGACGGCAGCAAGCGGCGGTAGTTTGCAGTTTGAGCTGGACACCCCCTATATGATCCAGTCAGCCAACGAGCTCGAAACGTTGCTCGGTGTTACGGCGGAGAACAACGCAGACCTCTACAAACAGGTGAACGACTTCTACGCACCCATGTCGGGTGTCAACAACTCGGGAACCATCTTGTGGGTAGTAGGTACGAAATCCCCGAACACGGGCGTTACCGAGAAGTTGGCAGATTGGGTACGTGCTACGGCCACGAGCGGCTTCCAGTACCGCCCACGTAACATCGTCATTTCGACCGACCCCGCCGTCGAAGGCATCACACAGTCGGACGTGCAGACCGTAATCGACGAACTCTACACGGAGGGATTTGCGACCGTGTGCTTCTTGGCAGAAGCGCAGCTCCCGAAGGGGGCCATCACTACGATCTACTCGACGCTCCCCGACCTTTCGTCGAAGAGCGCACCCGCAGTAGGTACGTGCATCGTCACTAACGTCCTTCAAGGCCGTGCGTGTGTGGGCGCTCTTTCGGGTCTCCACGTTAGCGTATCTCTCGGTACGTCGGTTGGAGACGCTGGTCTCCAGGCGTTCGCCGATTCGCTGTGGTACATCGACAAGTCGGCAGAAGCCTACGTCAACACACCGTGTGCATCTGTGCCCCTCGTCGTAGTAAACACGCTCGGCGACAAACAGTACATTTTTGCACGTACGAGACCCCCGAAAAACGGGCTGTGGTGGAACGACGGAGCGACAGCCGCAGAGGCCACAACCTCCCTGTCCACGATCGAAGCCTCGGCTGTAATCGCAGCTATGGTCGACGATCTCCGCGAGTTCCTCACTCCGTATATCAACACGAAGGTGCCGTGTAAGTCCAACGGCGACATCGACCCGACGTACAAACAGGTGGTTATCGACAACGCACGTTCGTCCGTCATCGCCCCGTACGTAGAGGACGGTGTTATCTCTGACGCCCGAATCACGATCAACGCTCAAAACAACGACATGATCGGCACGCGTACGTGGGAAGTGACGCTCGAAATCCTCGACGCCCCGACCCTCCGCTGGATCAACGGAAAGGTGTTCTACGTAAAATCCCTTGAGTAGGTATGCCACAGAACGTAATCCCCGCAAGAGATTTTTATCTCTATCTGAATTTCGACGCTATCGGGGTAGCCTTTCAAGTCGAAACAGGCGCTAACTTCAGCGCGAATATCTCCGGTCAGACGGACGATATTGGAGCGTTCTCGACGGACGAACCTATCGCCACGGACAACGGCGGCAATACGTACGATTTGGGCTTCTCGTTGCAGGAGGCCGAGGCGCAGCGTATCTTGGACGCGCTCGCAGCAGCGACTGTCAACAACGAAAACGGCTCTATCGTACATATCCGCGACATCGTTGAGTCCGCTACGATCACCGCCGTGTGGAAAAAGCTGCGCGACGTTCCCGCTACCTCCACTATTGAGACGTACACTCGCTGTACGGGTGTAGAGGAGAGTGACAACGTAGAGCGCCGCTCCACCGAGACGCTCAAAAACTGGCGATTCCGCGCCCGCGGCAAGTCACGAGTGACGGTTCCGTTGTAGTTCGCTACGTTTTTCCTCGGGGCATCTATAATAAAGCCCCCACTTCCGGATGCAGGTTTGCAGGCCCTTAACGTAGGCCCATGCGGTTCGACTCCCGTTCCGGAAGCACATTTGTTCAACCAAAAATCTAAAGCTATGGCAGAGATCAAAACGCGTAAAATTACGCTCAAAAACGTAAAGACAGAGACCGGCTCGAAGGACATCACCGTGGAGGTAGTTCCGTTCAACGATCGAAACGACTCCCACGTAGAGTTCGCCTTCGGTATGTCCGACATGATGGGCCGACTTCCGTCACCCTACTCGAACATCAACGATGCAGCACGTGCGTACGTAGAGCTGTTCGTCGTACACAAAGAGGAGGAACTCCACAACCCTGTAAGCAACGTATCGCTCGTTCGTGCAGACCTTCGGGCTTCACGATGCCTTCTCAACGATCCTATCTTTCAGAAGGAGCTGCGTGATTTTTTCGAGAACGCCTAACGTATCCCGACAAGGATATTGAGGGCATAGATAAAGACAAGCAGATCGAAGCGAAACGGATCGTATCGAACTATAAGATCATAGATCGCGTTCAGAAACGTGACCGTATGTTTATACGTAGGGTGTTCGTCTCGCACTATCTCAACATCCCGTACCATCTACTTCTTGACGGGGAGCTTTACCCCATAACGTTGATCGAGGAGCTATACGCCGCCTCGTCGTTCCTTATGAGGAACTTCGAACTGGCCCCGTTTGCTACCGACAACTTGGAGGACGCATTGATAAAACGTATAGAAGATGGCAAGTTATAGCATCGTACTCAACATATCCGGTAACGCTACGACACGTGCCGAAAAGTTGGCCGCTGCGTTGGCGAGAGCCGACGTTAGCGCGAAGTCTCTTGCCATGTCGCTCCGTGCAGTAGGTGCGGCTGCGCAGACTGTTCCGGTAAGGACTATACGTGTATCGAGCGCAGCGCCTCGCGCTGCGTCTGTCGCTCCGGGCAGAGAGCCGTCAATGTATACCCGGCATCGCTACACGCGTGTCGGGTCTTACGGGTACGGTTTCAGTTTTGGGGGGTTCAGCGCACGTCTCTCGTCCATAATTCAGCCCGACGAGAACGGTCAGTTGTTCGGTATGGACGCCGCAAAGTTGGCTCGAACGGTTAACATTGCGGGCATCGCTACGAACATACTTGCGTCTGTTGGGAAGGCGCTATTCAAAGCCACTGCGTACACCACTATCGGGTCCTTCGCCGTAGGTGGAATAGGTACGATGATGATGACGAAGTTCCTCATGTCGGAGGGTATGGCTGAAGGCGTGCGTATCTTGCAGCGTAGGAACCAAGCACGTTTGGGTCTCGGAGGAGCCTACCTTCAAGCACAGGGTAACGCGGATGCTCTTGCACGAGACTACGGTCTCGACAGGTCCGCGGCCATATCGGCGATTAACGTTCTGTCCGGCATGGGTGTGGCCAAGACCGGGAGCAAGCTGACTGTAAACGATGCTACGGCGCTAACGCGTGTCGGAGGTCTTATCTCTCAACAGGCAGGCGTCTCGTTTGAACGTGTGATGACCAACATACAGCAGTTAATGGTGCAGAGCAACCCGAACATCCGAGATATTCGAGAGCTCCTCAACCAAGCCCCGATCCTCGGCCGATACGCTATCGACGAAATGGAGCGTAAGGGTATAACTGGTGTAGACAAAAATACGTACCTCAAGGATCAAAATAACCTGTTATCCGTCCTTACACGCTACGACGTTGAGAACGCGTCGAGTCCGATCATGCAGGCCCGGGGTGTTGTAACGGTCGCACAGCAGGACTTCTACGCGAAACTCGCAGAAAATACGAGCTGGCTTACCGTAGCAGGAAACGCGGCTGACATACTGGATTCGTTCGGCGATGCGTTATCAAAATTGATAACGTCGCTTACGTCTAACACGGGTTTTATGAACTCGGTTAACGCCTTAACCTCTTTGTTCGAGTACGTTTCCGAAAACTCGGATATTATAGTAGGTATGCTGTCTAAAGTAGGCGGTAAGCTATACGATACGTTCGGTATTGATATAGGCGATCTTCGCGGGCAGTACGTAGGCAGAACACAAAGGCAGCAGACCATACGAACCGTAGCTGGTCGGTATATGGAGGACGCCTTTAGTATGTTCATCGGTAGTGGAGCAGCCCGAAGCAACGATCCGGACGTACAGCGTAAAGAGTTCGAAACGTTCTTTTTACCTTTGGTAAGTAGATGGGCAAGAGACCCCGAAAAACTCGGTGCTGTGCGCTTCAACTTCCCTGCTGCGTACGAGAGCTGGGACTTGTCGGGAAATACGAAGGGGTACAACTTCATACAGAACCGAAATTTACGGTATGGATTCTTTAACAGCCTGTCCGACGCTGAAAAACGTAACTATTTCATCCCGGAGGGTGCAGGGTCATACGTAGGTGCTACCCCCAGTTTTGCTGCGTATTTGTCGAGCGTGCCGAACATGATGATGCTTGAGTGGTACAAGGACGCTCTGAACGAATATATGAAAGCGCCGAAAATCCCCAACTACGGAGGCGCCGGGGGCGCATCGGGGGGCACAGGAACGGAGGACGACTTACGCGGATTTAGCCGTAATCGGCGTTCACTTGTCATCAACTTCAACGACAAGTTGGTGGAGTGGAACTCGACCATCACGACGAACGACCCGCAAGAAGTTGTGGACGACGTTTCGCAAAACATTAACGCGTTAGTGTCGGCGGCTATACAAAAGTCCCTGCTCAGCGCTACGAACTCAATGAACTCACGTTGGTATTAGTATGAGCGTAGAATCTACATACAGGTCAGCCACCTCGCCTATCGTGCTGTCCCTTTCCACCGCGTGGATAGGAATAGGTATGACGCGTCCCGCTAAAACTAACGACGACGCGTTAGTCCCTACTCCGAGCTGGGCAAAGAAGCAGACCACCGCAGCGTCGAGTGAAAAGGTGTCAACCGGAGAGATCGACAGATACGACTACTCGAAACTGTGGTCCTTACAGATCGGTGACTACTTCATGCCGCTCTCTCAAACGTTTACGCTGCGGGCGAAAAAGCGTCTCAACGTCTCGTCGCTCGTAGACGGTGTAGACATCATACAGCAGACGCGTAAAGAGGCAAAGACGATTGACTGCGTGCTGCGGCTCACCTTACGTAACAATCAACAGAACCTTCAAATAATGAAGGTGTCCGAATCGGAGGGAATACTCGCCGAAGAGTTGGCGTTATCCGACCCAAACTTTGTTGAAGCAAAAGTAACGGAGCTCGCACAGTTCTTGCGTGAGTTCTACGACGGTGACGCTGTCCTCCGGATACGTAACAAGATGATTAACGAGACCTTCGGTATCGACTACGTATTCATATCGGAGTACAAGTTCACCCCGAAGGTAGGTATGGGAACTTACACGTTCGAGTTCTCGCTGACCGAAGTGAAGTACGGAGAAAACGTTCTTACTTTCAACTTGCGAGAGATAGACGCGGACGCTGGTAACAGAACACAAATAGAGGGTTAGTATGAACTCAAACATGGTTATATGCAGAAACGAGGTTATCATAGAGGGGGAGAACGTAGGACAGTTCGAGAGTTTCAAAATGCAATCGAACAGTCGTACATTCGGAGACTCCGCTACGCTCGTTCTTCCGCTCTACGCGCTCGGCGTCGTTCAGTCCGGGGAGGCAAGAAACCGTGTGAGGAGCGTTTTCAAAGCTAACGTCATTAAACCCACGGCCCTCGTAGAGGTGTTTATGTGGTACGACGGGGTGGAGAAAATACGAGTGTTCCGTGGGTTTATTGAGCACGTCGGAGAGGGCTTCCCCACCGTGTTGTACCTTCGGGACTTCACGTTTATGCTTCGATTCGGCTCTATGCAGAGGGGGTGGAACGGTAACGTAACGCTTCAACAGATGGTGAAGGATTGCATACCTGTTGCTACGGAAGCGTTTAAGAAGGAGCGAGAGGTAATGGGGTTGTCACCCGACGTACCTAATTTATACTACGAACCGAACGATAAGGTTGTGCAGGCTACAACGACCCCTATCCCAGCGGTGAAGTTTGCAGTGGGCCGATCGCCGTACGAGATTATGCAGTACTTAATGCAGTACTTCATGATGTGGGCCGGGGTGACAGAAGATGGTGGCGTGTTCATAGGTGCGGGCGTGGACGACAAAGACAGAATCCCCGTGACGGGGCTCGATACGAGATACAACGTAGTAGGCCGAGACATCGTTCCGATTGACGGAAGATTTGTAGACTACAACGTAGTGGTTAGCGGGTTGCTCGAAAACGGTAAGCGGTATACGTATACGGCAGGCCTCAAAAACTCTCGTACTACCGACCAACGTACGCAGTTTGACAAAAAGTACGGGGAGCCCGTACGAGCGTGGTGTAACCTCCAGTCAAAAGAAGGCATCGAGAGCTTCGCGGAACGTGTTTTGCAGCACCAAAAAGGGTTCCGAAACAAAGGTCGACTAACTTTGTTGCTGTACCCCAAAGTGAATATCCTCGATTCGATCGAGTATCACGACTCTCTCTTCCCGGAGCTGTCCGGAACGTATTACGTTTTGGGGTATAACTTGACGGCTAACGACAGCGGCTATTTCCAAACGCTCGAAGTTACCGACCAAATTTATATGCTATGAAACGAGGATCAATCGCAGAGGCGGCAGGAGAGGAGTTCGGATCGGAACTTGCACGTATGCTTCGCCGTTTCGTGCTCAAAACCGTTACGATCGAGAGTGTCGATGAGGAGAACAATGTTGCTAACGTTACCATATTTGAAGGCGACGCACCTATACAAGTGCCCTTGTCACTTTTCAACATAGGTACGGCCAACGTTACGATCGTGCCTACCGTCGGGAGCGTGGCGGTAATAGCCAACCCGAATGGAGACGACAACAACCCTCAATTTTTGTGGTTTGAGAGCGTTGACAAAGCGTCGTTCAAACGTGGGTCTGTATCGGCTACTCTTCAAGTAGACCCGGACGACGAATCAAAAGATTCGATCTCCCTATCACTCGGTGAGTCGTCGATAGACGTAACGTCTGATCTCATACAGTTCAACGGTGGGTCGCTCGGGGCACTCGTAGCGATAAGCAGGCTTACAGAACGGTTAAATAAACTGAAATCTGAGCTCGATACGCTTCAGAACAACATTGCTACTCACACACACCCAGCCCCGGGTGGAACCACGTCTACGCCAACGTTTATTAAAGCTAAAATATCATCGTTTTCCGATGACGATTACGCTAACGAAAAGATAAAACAATGATAGGTATTAAATACGACTTTGACGTAGGAGACGTAGTTATAGGCAACTCCGGGCAGTTTGAAACCGCTACGATAGACAATCAATGCGTCGCTTTGTTGTCTCTATCGCAGGTGTGCCGACTGACGTATCTGTACTTTGGTGCGCAGATAGGAGCAAGGCTCGTAAACGTACCTTACAACAGGGTTCAACCTGTACTATCTGACGCGCAGTCTATGGCTATGAAGGACGGCGCATCTAACGTTGAAGTAAAGGTGTCTAACGGAACGTTAACATTCTACGGTGACTATGGTAACGATTAAACAAAATACGAGCGTCGTAGACGTAGCTTTTAACCTATCCGGCTCTCTGACGGGGCTTCCTGCCGTAGTTGAACAACTCCCCGTCGGAGAGCGGGTAGGTTTCGATACTATGCCCGAAATGTGGCAAGACGTACCCGACATAGGTCAGACGTGGACACCCGACCTTCAAGGCATGACCCTCGATCTGTCCGTACCTATCTACGACACGCTCGGGCAGGCGAAAGCACCATATTCTACCAATCTGTTCATGCTTCAAAAAGCGATAACGGATGGTGAAACGTATCTTGAAACATTGTCTAACTTAATAGACTAAACGTATGGAAAAAATTATTAACTGGTTTCTGACTTCTAACCGATGGCTTCACATCCTCGGTTGTTTCATTCTTTCCCTCGCTTTCGGTTGGCAGGCCGGAGTAGGCGCTATGTTCGCCACGGAGGTGAAAGACGTTCAGTATGCAAAGAGCATCACGGCGTGGGACTGGATTGACGTTCTTTGCAACGGCATCGGTACCGCCCTCGGAGGGCTGTGCCACTTTTTAATCCTCCGATAGTATGGCCGAATTTTTTACGTTGGACGAACTGACGCGTTCCAACACAGCGAAGTCCCGGGGGATAGATAATACCCCCGGGCCGGAGGAAACGAAACGTTTAAAGTACTTAATGGATCACTGCCTCGACCCCATCAGACGAGCGTGGGGCAAACCTATAACTGTAAACAGCGGGTACAGGTGTAAGGCGCTTAACGCTGCGGTTGGTGGTGTAGCGAACTCGCAGCATCTTCGGGGGGAGGCGGCCGACATTACTACGGGTAGTGTGGAAGGAAACCGTAAGCTATTTGAAATGATCGCTTACAGTGCGTTTGATTACGATCAAGTAATCGACGAAAAAGGGTACAGTTGGGTACACGTTTCGTGTAAAGAGAACAGCATAGGTAACAGAAAACTCGCTATTCATTTGTAGTATGGGAGCCGTGTCTACTATTATGGCAGCGTTACAAGAACTGCTGCCGTCCTTTGCTAAAAGCAACGGTTCGATCGAAGCCAAAATCATCGACGTGGTAGGCACGTTTGCCGATACGGAAAAGATCGAAAGAGAGAATACGCTGGCCGCTATAAACGCAGCCCTTGCGTCGCAAAAAATTACGACGGTAGAATACTACCGCCGTAAAGCCGTTGCGTTTCAACTCGGAGACAATTTGGTGTACGACCCTGTAAATCAAGGTGGGTACTACGAGGTGGTAAACGAGGAGAACCAAATCGTGAAGCAAGCGTATATAGTGGGTGGGTACCCGTTGTTCACGCTTCTCGTAAACAAGATAGGCCCCGACGGGCACCTTACTACGTTAACGTCCGATGAGTTGGCCTCGTTTAAAACGTACTTTCAAGCATTTCAGCCGCTGGGTTTGAACCTTAATATCGCCTCTCTTCAAGTAGCGAATATTACAGACCCCGGTATAAAGGTCTACGTACGCTCCGGGTCTGATGCGTCTACCGTAGCCTCGGAGATTAACGCTAATCTAAAGGCGAATGAGTCTGTACTGCGATCCACAAATACCGTATCTATGTCCGAAATCTCGGACGCGATACAGAAACAGTCAGACGTTTTGGCTATCGGCTTCAGCCCGTCGCTCATGGCCACGGAACAGCAACTGGACGGCTCTACGAAGCAGATTTTCCCGTCGGAAGGTCTGTTCAATCTGACCAACGGGGCGTTTACGTTCGGGACGGAGATAACGGTAAATATGATTAAAACGTTGCAGTAATGTTTAAATACATAGACATGCCGAAACTCGTGGCTTTATACCTCCGCGAGTTTTCTCTACGAAAAGACGGGGAGACGTCCGTACTGTTCAAATTTATCTTTTGCCTTTGCCTACCGTTCATATCTCGAACGTTCCGCAAGGCGAGATTGATTGCTTTGGCTATCGCCGAATGCACGAATAGCCAAGATCAGATCGTCCGACTTCTCGAAAAAATAACAGGTGTGACCGTTGAGATCGTACCCGAATACTCGGATTATAACGTTCAGTACGATGGTACAGACGAAGTACCCGAGTTCTCGTACGACGGCACGTCCGACACACCTGTCATACCGTACAACCTCGTCGCTAACGCTGGGAGCATAAACATAACTCTCAACGGGGCTTCGCAGACGGAAGTGGAGGGGTACGTATCGCTGCTCATACCTTTTTATATTGCACTACACGTAAACTACATTCAGTAATGTCCGGAATTAAGACAATCAATCCAGCAAATCCGGGCCTCAAAAGGCCGTTCAGACTTTCGGATTTGCAAAACGTATGGGATGGTCTCACCGAGGCTCTCGCATCGGAGACGATTAATAGCGCCACACCTATCAAGATCGTAAGCGGTCTGCACATATTCGGGGGTAAACTTACCCCCGGGGTGATTGCTTACAAGGGTAAACTGTACTACTACGAGGGGGAGACCAGCGATAATGGTGGGTTCTCCGAGGGTAACGATATGTACGTTGCGACAATTGACGACGATGACAGAACTTTGAGCACGGGGCTCGTTCAGCCGTTTTACATCAACAACGTTATCCGAAACAGCAGAGTTAATAGCTCCGCTATGCGCATCCTTACGAACGTAACGGAGACCGCACTCTCTCTATTTAGGTACATCCCTTACGTGAACGGTGGCACTATTGTGAACAACACCATTACCAGGGAAAAACTCGTAAGTGGGTCCGTAACCACGGATAAGATTGCCGGTGAAGCCGTTACTACGGATAAGATTGCCGGTGAAGCCGTTACTACGGATAAGATTGCCGATGCAGCCGTTACTACGGATGAGATTGCAAATGGTGCGGTAGGTAATGTGCAAATAGCAGATGGTAGCGTTACACCTGTTAAGTGCAATGCCGCTCCGTTTGTACGTTCGGGAGTTACCCTATTCACCGGTAGTTGTAACATCGGCGCTACGGGTCTGTTCATCGTGACGTTGTCGCCCGGGCAGACGAATATAACGTTCGGGCCGGCAATACCGGGGGTGGTACACGTCATCGCAAGGAATACAACGCGCCAAGCTATAACAGTACACCTTTACGGCCCTACTGCCGTAGCTGACTTCGGATCGTTCTCTGTTCCTGCGGGCACCCAGTACGCCATAACTATGAGGTATACCACCGGTACGCCCAATACGGTGATAGAGGTGAAAAAACTTGACTTCTTCCAAACGTTCCCGGTTCTCGGTTAAGGAATCGTATAAAAGAAAAGACGTACGAATCAGCTCGTACGTCTTTTCTTTTATACCCACATGCCATCAAACGCTTCAACGAGCTTTTCTATCTCGAAATCCGTTTCGAGCTCATACGGGCAGTCATCTTTACTGTATGCCTCAAATTCGAATCGTCTTACCACCACACGTTTTATCAGATAGTTAGTAGTGTCGGGGCAAACGTGGCTTTCAAAAGATATGAACGCTGACATAGACATAAAAATATTTACGTCTCCCTCTTCCAACTCTACGACGGCAGCTATCGACCCGTCGTACCAAGCCACACCCTCTATAAAAAGGCGGGCTAACGACCGATATGCGCTATCCGTTACGTGAAATGTCTTCATTTTACAAAATCTTTTGCGTAATTCTCTTTTTTCCGAAGTATCGACAGAACGCGCTCGTCTATCGTACCTCTTGCGATCAAATGTATAATACTAACCGTAGAGGTCTGCCCGCTACGGTGGAGACGTTTGTTTAGCTGGGCGTACAACTCCGCATCGTACGTTAAGCTAAACCACACGAGTACGTGGCCACCGAATTGGAGGTTAAGGCCGTGACCTACGCTCGTAGGGTGAACAAGAGCCATCGGCATACGCCCCTCGTTCCACGATACGACGTCCTCGTCGGTTTCGATCCGCCGGGCCTTCGGAAAGGCTTTTTTCAACTCCTCGTACTCGCTCTTAAATTGATAGGCCACGAGGATACCCCCGTCGAAGCCCTCCACGAGCTCCTTCAACGCCTCGATTTTCTCACTGTGCGTCGTCACGTACGTTTTGTGATCGTCGTCTGTGTAGACAAACCCCGAGGCGAACTGGCGCAACTTCATACCGAGAGAGGTACGTGAAAAGGCGAGCAGCGTTTTGGCTTCACCGCTGTACGCATCCTTTCCTGTCTCCTCTCGATACGTCATGACGTACGACTCTTCGAAGCCGTCATATTTTTTCTTGACGCTCTTCGGCAAGTCAATCGTCACGTCTTTATACAAGCAGTCGGGCAGCTTTACGTCCGCATCGACTACGTACACGAGTGGCTTAATGTCGCGCATGAGTTGTGGGATTCTCGCCGGGTCGATCTCGAAGATCGTAACGACGCCGTTGACCCTGTACTTCTCACGCATATACCGTGACCGGAACTCTCCGAGCGTGCGCCCGACAGCCTTACCACCGTCCAGCAGGAACAGCTGGTGCCACAAACCTTCGTACCCGTTGTGAATAGGTGTGCCCGTCAGTTCGATACGTCGGGGCACCTTGTTGCATATACGTCGGGCCTCCTTCGAACGCTTCGACTTGTGGTGCTTCATCATCGTGCTTTCGTCGATAACTACGCAATCCCAGCACCCGTGCGGTATCTCCTCGATCCTCGTTACACTACATACAGCTATGTGGTGTGTAGCAGGTTCGATAAGGAACAACTTCACGTCCAAAGCCCTCTCGCAGTACCTAACGTTCAGCCCGGTACCGTTATCTAACGCCTCCTGCGCCCACACGCTCTGTGCCACACGTTTTGGTGCGATTATCAGTACGTTCTCTACGCACTCTCGTGGGTCGATTATAAGAGCGGCGAGCGCAGTCAGCGTCGAGATAGTTTTACCAGCCCCCATTGGGGCCACCACGAGGAGGTTCTCTCGTTGAACCTCCTCGGCGACCATGCGTTTTTGATAATCTCGTAATTGAAACATAACATCCTCCTTTTACGCAGACGTTACACACGCAGAACGGGCAGTCGTCTACAAAGCAAATCAATGGTCCTCGTGCGTTACGATTGTACCTTGTGTTTTACGTTCAGCGAGTTTCTCCAAGTTCATTTCTGCGACCTCGCTCAACGAGTAGTCAAAATGATCCGCAATACCAGCCACGAACCACAGAACGTCACCGAGCTCTTTCATAAGCTCGACGTGCTTCTCGTCAATCTCGTCCGTTTGCCACGTGTTGAATACGAGGTGGTCGTCCGTTACGTACGCCTCCTTCTTACGCTTCCACTTTGCGATCTTGTCGGCGAGCTCTCCTACCTCGGCCACAAGGCCGAAGGCCATATACGTAACGTTGTCACACGAGTCCAACCTCGTGCTCATAGCTCGGGTTTGATACTCGTCCAGCTTGTATACACGTTTCTCGTTACTCTGCATACGCCCAGTCTTTAATCGTTCCGTCGAGGAACAGTATATGATGACGCAGTTCGGACGTAAAAGCGGTGAGATCGCTTTCAAACGTCGGATCGATACCCCCCGTATCTATCTCGTCATGAATCAACGCGATAATACTGTTCAGTTCATCACGAGTAGCCTGTAAGAACTCCTCTACGTTATTACGTGATTCGAGCGAGGATATTGACTTATCTAACCCCACATACGATTTTTTCGCCCAAACTTCCGAATCCCACTCGGGCACCCCGCTCAACGTTCGTACGGTCTCTGCTACTTTGTCAGCGCCGTTAAGCAACGTGGACCACACCTTATCCAACAAGGTATGCGCCGAATCGAATCCCGGCCCGGCGACGAGCCAATGCCGACCTTTCGCGTTGATAGCTGCTATCTCGATCGTGGAAAGCAGTCTGTTCATTACTTCTACGTTCATAATTTTTTGCTTTTATGGTAAAACTTTGAGTTCTCGTTCATTTCGTACGTTTTATACGACTGCGCGTACAGGTCGTGAAAGCAAAGCAAACGTGAATCGAGGACGTACGTTTCGATTCCGTGCTTTTTGAGCTCTGCGTGCATAGCCACCTGTGCGGCGGAACATTCCTCGCCTGTGGTTTTTGTCTCCACGTAAAAGGTTCGACCTGCTACGTGTACGAGGTAGTCGGGAACCCCCTTATTTGTAAGGGGATGCATTTTGAGGATCATACCCCCGGCTTCTTTCACAACCTCCCGCAGTCTACGTGCGACAGACGCTTCGGACGCAGCTTTCTCGATATACGCCTGCCTACGTCGCAACGTTTTGGTCGCTTTATACTCTTTGCTGTTCTTTACTTTAGCGACCCAATCCTCTACTTTTTTGTTACTCATATACTAAAAATTTATGTGTGTGTTTCTCGCAATCAATCTCTACGCGTAAAGTAACTACGGGGCATATCGCAGCATTAACTACGTCGTTGTTAAACACAACATCCGTTTCATCTACTATGATAGCCTCGCAGTTTTCAGCTATCGAGTCGTACGTTTCGTAAAACTCTTCGATAGTCGAAACGTGCTTATCTACTACTCGTTTCCCGTTCGTCGCGAGACGTTGAACAGCCGAAAAGCTATCATACGCTTTCCTGGATATGTTGAGTATCATTAGGTTTCGATTTTAAATCCAGCTCCCTACGAACAACTTTCGTACGTAAATTATACACCGTCCTCTCCGTAACTTTGAGTTTTTCGGATATGCAAGACGGGGACACACCTTGCAGCAACAGGCACTCTACGGCGAGACGTATGCACCCCCTCTCCGTACACGGGTATACCGAGACCCAAAAATCCCGGGACCCGAAGTTCTCCGACAAAACGTGTATAGCCTCCTCGGATGATTTGAGTATCTTTGCTTCCGGCAGCCTATAATAGGCGTATTTTATTACGTGCGATGGTACCTTCTCCATTAGTAAAAGTCTTACTGTTTCGAGCTGACTTGTAATAGTCTCGTCCTTGTCGTTGGTTCTCACTATGCGTTTAAGCGCCCAAGAGAATAACCTCAAGCCGGAGTAGGGCGCTAAACGCGTTATGGCCTTGTCATCAAGTCCAAATTTCCGACTCTCCGTTAGTATCAAATCCGTTGTCGTCATATTTTTTTTCTTTAGGTATTCGTTTTCTAACCCACGCTACGCACGACCCGTATTCACCGAATCGTCTGTTAGCGGCTGTTTGGTCGAACAGGCCCGTACGTCTAATCGCATCGGCGATTTTTCGTCCTACTGCGGGCGCCATGTCTCTACGTTCGTACTCGTAGAACTCCCTCGCTACCTCCGTGGTACACGTATACTGCCTCGGAGCGCCGTTCCACGTCTCGCGCGAGTTGTTCCAATACTGCCGGTGTTCGAACGTACTCATTTTATACCAGTCGTTCGGCACGGGCATATTCAAATAGTCGATCAGCGCTCCGAGTTCTGAATCCTCCGCTTTGTGCACCGTTCTGAACTGGCGTGCCTCCTCCTCGGCGGCCTCGGACAGTACGGGCAGCACACCTTGTAGATAGTAGTGCACGGCCTCGGCCCAATACTGGTCGACGCGATCGAGGAACGCATCGGAGTGAACGTCTGTCTTTACTCGTTCCTTGTTGCAGATCATACCCCACCAACGTCGGCCATCCTCCGACGGGTCGTCGAGGAACACCACGTCGTTCGACGAGGCGATAAATACGCACTGACGTTTGTACGTCTTTGTGTATTTAAGGTAAGCCGCACGATAGCGGTCTTCCCCTTTGGTGACGAACGCTTTTCGACTGTTCGTACTTTTGCTCTGCACTCCGTTCAACTCGGGTATCTCCATGATCCACACGCCCCGCAGCTGCTCGTAAGCCTCCTTGCTGCCGTTAAACGTGTAGAACGTATCGGAGCCCCAAAGTTTGGCCATACGTCGGACAAACTTCGATTTACCGAAGCCCTCCTCCGAAACAAGAACAGGTATGTAGTCCATTTTCGAGGCAGGTATGAACACGCGTCGAACCGCACCTGTGAAAAACTTCTTTCCCACCTCGCGCGCGTATAGCGTATTGGGTACCCCGAAACAGTCTATGAAGATCGTTTCGAGACGCTTCACCCCATCCCACTTGAGAGAGTTGAGATAGTCGCGTACCGGATGGAACGCGTTCTCGTGCTCTACGATGTTGAGCGCGTCCGTAAGGACCGCACGTGCGTCGAATCCGTACTTATCCTCGAAATAGAGCCGTAGGTAGCTTTCGTCCGTGTCGGTCATTTCGTCGTACGTTTGGATATTTCGGCAGTCCTCGTTCTCCGTCCGAATATCAAAAGTGCGCCACGATGGCGTACGCTTCAATACTGGCATTTCGCTGAACAGATCGTATGCAAAGATGTCCCGCAGCTCCGGGTCATACTTCAAGATCAACTGTGCGTTTTTGAGAGTCTTTTCGAGGTTCCCTTTGCTGTCCACCTCCAAACGTTCGTTGAGTATGGCTTTAGCCTCCTCGTCGTCCATCCCGTCGATGGTAAGGCGGTGAACCTTCCCGCTATCCGCACGTATGCCGAGGCTTTCACACAACGACGCCATAGCCGCCTCTCCCTGCTTGCCTTCGCCGAATTTATACAGACGTACGGCGTCGTACGCGTTATGACACCGACCGAGGTACGGGTCGGAGGAGTGATTCGAGTACAGATACTTGTCCTCGTAGATAACCCCACCACCGACAGTCGTAGCGCCTATGAGCGTGTAGCGTCCGCTTCGTTCTTTTCTCCATACGTCCTGTAAGTACGTTTCGATTGCTTCGCGGATCGAGACCTTCGCACAGAACGCACCGACCAAACCTCCTTTGTACTTCGGGTCCTGCACCCGTACCTTCTCCGGTACAGGCACGTCGGACAGGTCCTGCCAGTTGTCGAGCTGCTCCAGCAACGGGGTTACGTCGAGTTCCTCCCCGTTCTCGTATTCGAAAAAATACTCCGCGTCCTTCGGGATAGACGGGAGGAACATGATACGGTTGAAGTCAAACGTCGAGACGTCGAGAGGGAGTTTGAACTTGTCGTGCAATACGCGCATAATCGCTCCGTACTCGTCAGCAAGTACAATACGATTCAACGGAACGACGACCCGGTATCTCGGGTCATCCGGCGTGGAGCTGTGCGTGCTGTGTATGACGTACGCGTGTCCAGCGAGCCAGTCTCGTAACGCTTTTAGTGTGTCCTCTGCTGCCTCGTCGATGTCGATGACGAGCAACTGACGGTAGGTAACTTTCCTCTTTACGCACAAACCGCCGATGAAAAAGCCAACGTCTTTAATGTCGACCTTCTGTGATTTGCTCATTTGGGCGTATTGTGCCATCGTCTCGTCGGTACGAGTTACGTTCTTTAGGCGTTGAACGATCTCCTCCCATTCGAGCCGATATTGTTTTGTTGTTGTCTGTGATCGTTTGACCCCAAACGCTATGTCGTAAACACTCATTTACTTTATGTATCTGAAATCCGTAAATCCGTCTCCCTTTGTTACAAGCCCCGGAGCCCAATCTATCGGACGGGCCATTTCCTCCAACAAAACGTCCAGCGTATTTTCGCCTTTACGGCTTATGTACCACACCTCGTCGTGCACTGACCCGACGCACTGCACGTCAATGCGCGCACGTACGCGTTGCATAATGTCTACGAGCACGTCTCGGGCGATAGCTTGCGTTACGTTCTCCAGCAAAGTTCCTCCCCACATTTTCGTCCGCACGGCGTGCTCGCCACCACGCGAGTAGTCGAGGTAGTGGATAGCCCCCTGATCGAGGTGCGTACCTCGGTAGTAAAGGCATCGACCGCTCGGCAGCGTGATAGCCGCCGTTTTGCCATCGTACTTAAACGTCAGCTTCGCCTGGCCGCACTGCAAAACGGCTATGCCGGACCGCATCGCACTCTTGAACGTGTTTTCAATGTCTCTCCACAATCGGCAAATCTCCGGGTTAGCCCCTCTCCATACGGCTACGAGGTTTGAAACCTTCTCGTCGCCCTGCTCTCGATAGAAGTCCGGAGCGATACGTTCGATTGCCGCCGAGCCCCCGCCGTAGCCGAGGCCGAGCTCCGCGCACTTACCCATCTGACGTTCGGGCATACCTTTGTGAACGTTCTCGATATTGAACATTTTCTCGGCGGAACGTGAGTAGATGTCCTCGTCGTTGCGGAACGCATCCATACGCCACTTACAGTTAGCGAGCCACGCCACGATACGTGCCTCGATCTGCGAAAGGTCCGCGCACGTGAACTGGTTCCGCTCGTCTCCAGCATAGATGCACAAACGTAAGTGCTGGCGGAGGTGGTCGTAGCTGCGCACCTTTGACAGGTCTGTCGACGCATCGTCCGCACCGTGGGCGAAGTTCTGCAACTGAACTCCCCGGCTGCTCCATCGTCCTGTATGTGCCCCGAACCCGACGAACTCGCCTCGTAGACGGCCGTCGGGGCAGATACGCGTCTCGGCTTTTTTGATCTTTGAGAAGGAGGACCCGGTGGCCTCGTCGCGTAGTTCGAGAATTTCGTGCGTTATACCCTCCCGGGCTTTTTTGTTGAGGCTCGAAAGCGTGATACCCTCACGGTAGAGGGCCATTTGTACCTGCTTCGGGGACCTCAAATTTTGTATGCCGTACTTTTCACGGGCGGTGATGCCCGCACGCGTAGAATAGTACTCTGCCAACGCGCCAATTCGTCGAGCGAACTCCATATCGAACGGAACGCCGTTGAAGTTCATTTCGAACGTAAACTGCATCGTGAAAATCTCGATCGGGGGTATGGCCGCCATTTTGTTGTAGCATTCACGCATAACCTCGACGTCGAGGGCGGAGTATTCTTTGAAGCGTTCAAACGCTTCGGGGTAGTCCTTCGGCTCGGGGAACTTAACGTGCCCGTCCTCCATGACTATCTCTTTGCGTTTCGTACGTACAGGCGAAGCGAAGAGCAACATTTCCTCCTGTGACGCTTTTCTCGTTGTTCGCAGAATCTCGGCAAGGTGTGACAGCTTTCGAGGGTAGCCAAAATACGCTGCTTGGTACGCTGTGTCCCACCAGTCCATCGGATTGATCTCGACGCCACAAACGTACTTTGCGATAGCCATATCGAACTCGGCGTTGTGTGCCACCTTCAAAACGCTTTGATCCTCCAGCGCCTCCCGTACCTCGTCGCTAACGCTGGTACACGTCCTTACAGGTTTGCTGCCGAACGCGTAAGATAATAGGGTCACTTCGGTGGTAGGGTCTGTGGCATACCTGTGTGCTCCCACGTCGGCCACGTTGAGTACGCTGCGCGTCTCGAAGTCTAAAAACAAAATTGAACTATGCATAACTTATTATATGTTTTATCACTTCAACGGTCCAACCGTTACCTATCAATTTATACGCTTCTGGTTCTGGTACCACAAACTCATACTCGTTTGGTATTGTTTGCAATCTCGCGCACCCCCTAACGGTTAACCTACGTATGCCACCATCTTGATGTAAATAAGTCCCTTTATGCCCAATGTTACGACCGCACCCCGTTGTCAAACACCTGGACTTCCTCGTAACGTGCCTTGCGCTACTGGGATACTCCGTCATTATTCTATACGTAGTGTATTTTGTAAAGAAGTACCTACTATCGACATTTGTCATAATAACATCTTTAAGTAGCAACCCTCTGTCTACTGGTTGCGGTATCTTTCCGTTATTTATGTTAGTCCAATACATACGCACCCTATTTTGGGCGCTAACTAACTTGGAGTTTATCGTAATTGGCTCAACCCCAAGCGCATTAGTTATAATAGACTCTATATTGGTGTCCATCTTAACGTTTTCAAGTAAGAATTTTACGTTGGGGTTTTTTGACATTACATAGTTGAGTATGTCAAAAAATACGAATACTAAACCTGACCTCTCGTCACGGAGTCCTTTTTTACGTCCCAGACTGGAGAAACCTTGACACGGGGACCCGGCTAATACTAAATCTATACCATCCCAATCTATATTCCAGTCTCTCCAACCACGTATATCACCAAGTTGTATAGTATCCGGGAAATTGTGCTGGGTGTTTTCTATGGCGAACACGTCGATCTCGCTTGCGTAATATACGTCTACTTTCTTTTGAAGGGATTCGAGTGCGATCCTTCCGCATGACATACCGTCGAATAAACTTAATACTTTCATATACGTGGATTTAGATGATTTGTGCGAGTGCGGGACCCGCCCCCGCGCACGTTACGTGCTCTGTTCTCGCTACCCGACTGTTTGACGTACAGTCGAAACGTACTACTCGTAGTCGGCCGGGTTGATGTAGTCGTCAACGCTCTTCGACATTCCGCCGATCTGCTCGCCGTCGGCCATACGCATAACGGCATGAACGTTGCATCCGATGCCCTGTGCAGCCGAGTTGTTGTATATCCAGAACGAAACGTTTGCGAAGATGTAGTCACCGTCGTGGAGCTCCTCGTCGGACAGACGCTCAACGTCTACGTTCGGAAGCGGAGCGTTGTTGATGATGATGCGTTTCTGCTTGTCCGTAACGATCGGGCGGAAGTTCTTGCTGCCTACCTTCAGCATGAGGTAGCCGCGGAACGCATCCATGCCCTCCTTCTCGTCGGCGTACTCGTCACCGTCCTGCAAACAGTTGTTTTTCGGGTTGATCCCCTTCGGGGTCTTCGACTTGAACCCCGTGTCCTGCAACTGCTTGAACGCTTTCATGTAGAGCTCGTTCACCTGTGCGACCTTCTCCGCGTCGTCCTTCGGGATAAGGATGATTGCGTTGTACTTGGGCTCGCCTACGCCGCCCTTTACTTGCGTTTTCTCGAAGAGACCACGGGGATAGACAATGCGGCACGTCGGGGCGCCTTTAATCATGAAGTTTTCCATAGTTTAATACGTTTAAGTGTTTAATAAAAAGGTGAATTATTTGATTACGTCGATTAACTTCCCTACAGCGATGTCGTGGATGATAGAGTCGAACGTTCGTTTCGAATCGTCAATTGCAAGGGCAAACGCGAACTCGATTCGACTGATCGCTACATCGACCGACGTCTTAGAAACTTCGGCCCCACCTCCTATCTGTATAGTATGCGTCAAAGATGGGAAGGCCATGTAATTTTTTTCTACCCTGTCCGCCGTCGTCAGCATATTGTCCGAGAACTCGTTTTCGCGTTCCGGCCCTGCGTACTTCTCGAACAGTTCTGCGGATCGTGCTACGTACTCGGACAACCCGAAAAGAAACGATACGGTTGAGATCGGGAGATCATTGTACGTTTTGGTCGTGTTTCCGGCAATCACTTTGATGTTGCCGTCGAAATCCCTCTCTACCGAGAAAAGTTTCGTCATTTCATAACGTGTTTTCATAGTGCTGGATAAGTTTTATAAAAGTGGATTTTGTACATTTGCAATCTTACACAACTTCACGATCTCCTCGGGGTGTGCGTGGTAGTAATACGTCGATTTGTGCAACAGAGTCAGCGGTATGTCGCACGGGTTGTCCTCGGAGAATCCCACACATTCGAATAGCATACGCAGATACCCGACGTTGCAGTGATTGTGGTACGACTTACGTCTGTGGAACTCGTCCTTCGGCTTCTCCTCCGTAAAGTACAGGTCTGCGAAATCCTCGGGAGTCAACGTGTTGTTGCACTCCAAGTACAGCGCCGTGTAGTCCCGCACGTCGATCTCCTCCCGAAACGCATTGAAATCCGTCGCATACAGTATGCGTTCCCCATCGTGCGTAATATCGAACCCGATACAGGGGATGTCGTGCTTTACGTTTATCGGGCGCACGAAATACTCATCACCCGGCGCCGCATCGTACGGTAGCCGATACGTTGGATTCGGCAACCCGTCGTCCTCGCATTCCAAAATGTTGACCGCCAAAAACGGCCACTTTTGGACTATCGCTTCGCTTGTAGCCCTCCCGGCATATATAGGTATGCCCTCGAACCTTTGGAGCGCCTTTGTGTGATCCGTGTGGGCGTGAGTAAGCAATACCGCCGACCCTTTTGGCACGACCTCGGGGCAAAACCCGGCGTCGATTATTAAACGATCGTCGATCGTTACGCAGTTGCCGCTACTGCCCGATTTAATTATTCTAACGTCCATTCGCGTATTGTTTTGTTTCCGCTCGCTGCGGAGATTGCTTTTATCAACTTCATAAACGTTTCAGCGTCTCGGTTTGCGATGGCTGTAAATACGTTGCTTACTACTTTAAGGCGGATCGGCGTCGGGACGCTATCTTTGAAAGCGTCGGTAAGGTCGCGTATGCCGTGCTTTTGATTCGCAAAGCGAACGTACTTAAAAAGCACATCTTTGCTCGACGCCGCGCCCTGTACGCTTGCAGACGTTTCGTATTCGTACACCATTTCGAAGTACGCGTTTTCCGGAAACTCGGGAAACGAATCGTCCACCCCGCGGCCCACCGACGTTTCGAGGTCCGCACGTAAGTTTGTAGAGTTCAATACGTCTATTGGATCACGTAATGACCCCACACCGAACTCGACATACGAGCACGGCCGCTCTATAAATCTCACTAACGTCTGCACGTAGTTTCTATGCACGTGCACTTTTACTCTCGTTCGCATACCTTGTTATTTACATTTGCACCCGGATAGCCGATCAAAGCTATCCGGATAATACGTTGCTATTCTGCAACAACTCCGACACCCGTCTCTACGTATTTGATGTCGGGCTACACAACGAGCGTGGCTTCTACCACAACTTCGTCCACCCTACACGTCTCAATAACATTCTCGTCGCAGAAACGTAGAGCAGCGCTCAACGTTCCGAATTTGTGCTCCTTCTTTTCGTGGTTAGCTCGCGTTACCCGCACGGTAACGCCTGTGTTCGTTATAATGAACTCGCCGTACCCAACAGGTACGAGGTTCGGTTCTCCCGCACGTTTCATATTACGTAATCTTTGAGGGCCAGTTGATACTCTCGACGCGACAGGTTGCAACGATTTTCGTCCGCGCGTACGCCCTTGTCGTTCAATACGTGAATCTCGAAATTATTCGTTCCATCGCGGTGGTACACGTCGACGAGAATGTTGGACGCACGTTGTGAAATTACAACCTCGTCGCTAATGCTGGGATTTACATACGCGTAGATAGCGTCCTTTAGGTTGTCGAAACGTTTAGCACGACTTCCTTGCCACGTACCTACGGTGCCACATACGACGCAAGGACGTTGCGCAACTTCGCTGTATTCAATCTCTTCGATGAACTCTTCAAAAGACGTAGGCTCCTCCCACGTGTCCACATACGTTCTCTTAATCATAACTTTAAGTTTTTAAGTACGTTCAGACTATCCGAACGTTTCGCGCTCCGGCGCGGGCACGATCCGCACGTTTCTATTTTCCGGAGCTAAAAGGATACTGAACCTATCCCTCTGATACGCGTATGGTACTACCTTTCTTTTGTAGTGCCGCATACCTTGTCCACGATTGCTTTACGTCCTTCTTTGAGCTGTTCGAGGGTGGCAAAGGCGGTCAGCTCCTTCGGTCGGAGCAGCGGGTTGATCTCGACGACACTTTCGCCGATAGCCGCACGTAAACCCCTGACGACCTTCTCGTAATAGTCGTACTTCTCTACTGCGTCGATAAGTACGGCCACCTCCTCGCGTATAGCTACGATTTTCTTAACTACGGCGTCACGTATCGCTTGAGCGCAGATACGATATTCGGACGTGACGCCGCCCCTAACATACACGTTCAAGTACATATTGTCGTCTATGTACGTCCCGATGGGGAGTCCGTTTCTGTCTTTACCTACATTAACCCAACGGTTCTCCATAAAGAAAATTAGCGAGAGCTGACAGCAGCCAACACGTTTGCCGTTTACGTACTCGTACGTATCTGTTGTGCTTGTAGATAACATGAATCTTGGCACGGACGCGCCGCTACTCCGCACAACCTTCTCGCACGCCTCGTCGACGGCTTTTTTGAATCTTACGTTGAGCACCTTACCGTCGAAACGCTCTGCCACCTCCAACAGCGTGTTGAGGTGGTTGCAAAATGCGACGTACTCTTCAATCTGCGCACGCGAAATCGTAATAAATCTTTCCTTGTTCATAACTTTAAGGTTTTAAATACGTTCAGACTATCCGAACGTTTCGAGCTCCGGCGCGGGCACGACCCGCACGTTTCGATTTTCCGGAGCTAACCGTTATTGCGAATGCTGTAGTCTCTCATCCGCACCGGTCCAAATACCCTATTACGTTAAATGAATTTCACCTGGCCGTTGTACTCCAGCGTTACGGCCTCCTGCGACATTTCCTTCTTTACGTACTCGCACAACGCGATAACGTTCTCGAACTCGGTGATGGCCTGTGCGCTCGTGCAATAAGCGTACACAATATTTACGTTTTCGTAAACGGTCTTGCCGCTCTCCGACACCCACGCGCCTACGGCCGGGGTCGAGGTCGAGCCGCCGAACCACGTTGCCATGCGTTCCACTACGTACCTCTTAACACGTTCGGCAACCTCCATGTCTACACGATCCACGTCTATCGTGGTAGGTACGTAAATAGCAAACTTGCAGTTAAGGTCGAAGACAAATTTTTGCGTTTTCATTTTGTTTAAGTTTTTAAGTACGTTCGAACTATTCGAACGTTTCGCGCTCCGGCGCGGGCACGATCCGCACGTTTCTATTTTCCGGAGCTAACCGTTATTATAGGAAAGATAAAGAACATATTACCCGCATCGGGCGGGCCTCGTTCGTTCGCTGGACGTTTTATCCGACACATAACAGAACGACGTTGGGGGTGTCGACATTCTGCACGCTCTCCGCGTTGTCTACGATGATAGGAAACTCGTCCATACCCCTCGAAGCGCGGGCAGATGAAAGTAAAGTTATACATAGTTTCACGCGTGATGCTCTGTTAACACTTTTAAGCGGCACGCCGTTGTACGTCAAAGTAAACGTTCCGGTCGTGCGCCCCGTTTTTAACGTTTTATCGGTTACGAGTGCCCAACCTTCGGGAAGTTCGGCCTGTACGGCCCGGCGGTCCGCCTCGCGTATTTCGGCCTCCGTTTCGGCGATTCGGCGCTCCAGCTCCCTCACGTTGTCGCGTGCACGTTTCGACGCTTCGACCATACGTTTCGCGTCGTCGATACGCTGTTGTTCCTCGTTGTACGTGTCGAGTTTTGAAGCGATACGCGCGGCCTCCTGCCCGCTTTTCGTCACCGCCATGCACGCCTCGGAGTACGCAAATTTGATCTCCCGCACGCGCTCCTCCGTGTAGGCACGTTTGCACGCCGGGCAGACGCACTCCATACCTTTGTTCACGATCTCCATGTCATGGTTGTAGTCGGAGAGAAAAACGCGCTCGGCCTCGGTTAGCGGCTCGCACGTTTCGACGGGGATGGTTACGTTTGCAAGCGCATAACGTTCTGCCGTCTCTTTGTCCGCACGTAACGTGCGCAACGTTTTGCGGAGCTGGTCGGCCTCGCCGTTGTCCATTACGTCCGCCCGCACGAGTACCCGGCGCAACTGGTCCGCCGTTACTTGCGGGTCGGCTAACGTATTAACGTCGGCACACGCCGCCGCAAATTCAACATCCACGCCTTTGTCCATCATCGCCCGCACGAAGTCGGTTTGCGTCACGGCGTGACCGTTCACGTACAATTGCGTGCCCTTCGGGGTCAGTTCACGCCGTATCGACAACCCGGCGAAGCCCTCGAGGGTTACGGCCGTTGAAACGTTTTGCCGATCGGCCCCGGCCGGGATGGCGTCGAAACCGTTTAACGTGCGGCCCGTCAGCGTCCAATAATACGCATTTACTAACGTGGTTTTCCCGCCTCCATTTGCCGCCGTTTTGCTTTGGATGGACAAAACGCGCGGCCCGCCACGAAACGCGGCGAAATCGTTTAAAATTACGTGCATAGTTTTACAGTTTTCCCGGACCAACGGCGGCCCGGCTTTTCGCGCCCCGTGCCCGGCATGATCGGGCCGCCCGCCTAAAGCGGGAAACGGGGCAAATTTCGCCGATCCGATCGGGCGGCGCGTACCTTTGTACGTTTCCGTACGTATTGGCGAAATATAAACGGGAAAGCCGCCCTTTTCGGGCGGCTTTTCGGCTGTGCGTTGTCCGGCTTTACATTTTGTCCGGATCAAGCCCGGCGGCGATCAGCATCGCGCGCAGGCGCTCGTTTTCAGACAGCGCGGCGGCGGCCTTCGATTCGGCGGCGACTACCTTGGCCGAAAGGGTTTCACGTGCAGCCTTTTCGGGCAGTTCGTACGCTTCGACGGCGGCGACGGCCTTGTTGAGTTCAGCAGCGGCGGCGATCTTCTCGGCTTTGAGCGCGGCCAATTCTGCGCGAGCCTCTTCGATCTTCTTTTCGAGTTTCGCGGCGTCCGACTCGGCGGACATGATACGGGCGGCGGCGCGCTTGATCGACATCTCGGCGGCCAGCGCGTCGGTCATGCCTTTGATGTCAGCATCAGCCACGACGAGACGCGACACTTTTTCCGTCCCGTCGTCCTGTGTCTGGATCGTCGCACGGAAAAAGTTCCCCGTGCGCTTCTCGAAGTTAAGGCCGTTTTCGGACAGGTGCGGCAACTTTGCGCGAAGCACGGCGGCTGCCTTCTTTTCGATCGGGGACAAGTCGCGTGCAGGCGTTTCGGCGGTTGCAGCCTCAACGGCGGCGTTTTCAACGGTTGCAGCCTCAACGGCGGCGTTTTCGGGGTTGTTCTGTACGTTTTTCATAATGCGTAATGTGTTAAGTTAGTTAATAAGTGAATTAGACGCTTTTTGCGTTTGTGCCGCCGCCGGGCGTGACCCGGGCGGACGCTTTACGTTTCGGCGGCATACTTTAAAATTTTTAATAT